>Ga0208264_1000006_pt1 | contig 290405 bp, 249 predicted proteins | sample LakWasMet31_HOW6_2_FD_183873 | JGI IMG/M metagenome (GOLD analysis project Ga0208264, IMG submission 183873) | Freshwater sediment methanotrophic microbial communities from Lake Washington under simulated oxygen tension - Sediment Metagenome... | ecosystem: Environmental > Aquatic > Freshwater... | reverse complement strand
TTCAGAGTCGTTAGACAAAGAAATATTCACACTCCCGTAATTAGGTGTGTAGCGAATTGCATTATCTAGAATATTGTTAATTAGTACTTTAATTTCGTGTTGAACTCCATCTATTATGGCAACCTCTCCATTTGTTAATCCCAAGTCAATACTCTTTTCATGAGCTAAGGGTAATAATTCTTCGATGGACTCTTTGACTAACTGAAGTAGATTGAGCCGCTGAATTTCTCTTAATCGATTATTTGGCTCAATACGCGCCAAAGTTAATAATTGACTAATTAGCTGCTCCGTCCTACCAACACCTATTTTTAAACTTTGAATTGCTATTTCTTGTTCATCCTTTGTTTTAGCTTGTTCAAGCAAAGAAAGTTGTAATTTAAGAGCTGTGACTGGTGTTCTCAACTCATGCGCTGCATCTGATGTAAATCTTTTCAGCACTCCCACCATGTCAGACAATTTCCCCATAAAAATGTTAAGGGATTGTACTAAAGGCTTAATTTCAACTGGCAACTGATGATCTGGAAAAGGTTTCAGATCGGTGCTATGCCGGTGTTGAATTTCATCTGACAATATAGATAGTGGGGAAAGCGCTTTTCTGATTGCTAAAAATATCAATAGCACTAAAAATGGAATAAACAACAACTGAGAAGCCATTAAACTAATAGCAGTCTCTTTAATTGTATTTTTTCTTAATCGAAGAGACTGTGCCACTTGGATGGTTTCTTGATTAACCTTAATTGCAAAAAATCGCCATTGTTTATTCAGATATTTTTGTGTGGAAAAGCCTAATGTTGAGGGAAGTGGCACTTTAATATCGGGATGCGACACATAGAGTACCGTTCCATCTTTAGCCAACACGCGCACGTAAAACTCTTCCTCACCTTGTATTGTTGAGCCTTTTCCCACTTGAGTATTACTGTACAGATGTGTCACATCATGAATCGCAAGGTGTTGTGCAGCAATTGCGCTACCTACCTGTTCCAGGTTTGCATCATATAGTTCATCTAACTCTTCTTTACTTACCCAATATGAAGCTAAACTGATTAGGCAATATATCAGTAAGATCGCTAGCGTGATGTAAATTAGCAAAAATCGTTTAATAGAATGATTCATATATTGGCTCTCGCTTTCGGAAAGGTATAACCAACACCTCTCACGTTGAGAATAATGTTCGCACCAAACTTTCGCCTGATGGTATGAATGTGAACTTCTACAGCGTTGCTTTCAACTTCTTCATTCCAACCATATATTTTCTCCTCTAATTGACCTCTGGAGTAAATCACACCAGGGTTTTCTAGTAGCGTTTGCATAATATTAAATGCTTTAACTGACAGCCTTTCAGTTTTACCTTGATAACTCAATGTAAAAGTGGCTGGGTTTAAACTTGCATCACCGTAACTAATGATAGGGTCAGTGCGATCCTGCTTTCGTCTAGTTAGCACACGAATCCTTGCCTCCAACTCCTCTATAGCAAATGGCTTAAGCAGATAATCATCTGCACCGCAATCTAGACCTTTCACACGGTCTTCAATGCTATCGCGTGCAGTAATAATTAACACAGGTGTTGACATACCTTTCTCACGTAATTGAATCAAGTATTCAAGTCCTGATCGCTTGGGTAGGCCAAGATCTAACAAAATCAAGTCATATGTCTCAAGGTTTAAAGTGTGCTCACCAGCAAAAGTATCTTTTACCCAGTTTACGGCATGGCTCTTCAAGGCCTTTTGAAGGCTTTGGCCAATCATTTCATCATCTTCAATTAGTAATATCCGCACAATCTATTCCTTAATTCTAATTGGCAAAAGCTACTTAGCCTCCAATTACATGAATTCATGTTGCCACGTATTTCTTAATGGAAACTTAAAAGATTGGATTCAACTGTTAAGTTTCCATTAAGTTTTAATTATTAAAGTGCTCACAACTTTTCTTCAGTATGTGACTAATTATGCCTTCAGGCTTGATAAATAAAATCTATTGCTACTTGATTATTCTATCCATTCTTATGTTCAGTAGTGGTTGTCAATCTATACCCGATACGGCAGATAGAGCCAGTGTCATTCAAAATGTGGTTGCTTATGATCAGCAACTATCTAGTAACAAAGCTGATGTTGTTCAGCAGATAGAAATTAAGCTAAAAGAGAGCACGATACTGAGTGAATCAGAAGCAGTAATATATGCATTAAATAATAATGCAGCATTTAAGTCTTTGCTAATTGACCTAAAGCTTGCAAAGGCTGATTTAGTAAATGCAGGCTTACTTCCAAACCCTGAGTTACTCTTTGCATTTGGTGTAGCAAATAAACCTTACCGTTATGCGATTGATCTACCAATCGAGGCACTTTGGTTAAGGCCAATTAGATTACGCACAATGAAGCATGAAGCCGATGCTGTAGCCTATCGCCTAACACAGTCGGGGCTCAATCTTATTAAAGATGTACGGATTGCTTATGCACAAGCAGTGTTAGCACAAGAGCAATTGAAGGTAACGGAAGTATCCTACCATTTACGCAATACTATTTACACACTATCACGGAAGCGTCTTGAAGCTGGCGATATCAATGGTAAAGATATTTTACTTGCCCAAAATGATGCGGCTATTGCAAAACGTGACTTGGAACTTGCGCAATATGATGTAAATATTAAGATGCAAGGTCTTCTCTATTTGCTGGGTATTGGACAAAAATATCCATATGTAGTGTTGTCACCTAATCTTACCCCTGCTTGCCATATAAATGATGTTGACAACTTACTCGCACAATCTTTAACTCATCGCCCAGATGTTCTGGCTGCGCAATATTCAATCAATGCTACAAAAGAGAAGGCTAAATTATCAAAGCTTAGTTGGTTGAGGTTTACTGGTACTGCAGATGCCACTAGTGGTCAGGTGACCGGACACACGCTAGGCCCAGCAATCCGCTCCACAATTCCTATTGTTAATCAGAATCAAGGCGCTATCAGCAGAGCAGAAGCCGATCTGGAAAAAGCAGAATTGAATCTAGAGTCACTGAAGCAACAAGCTGTTTTAGAAATAAGAACCGCTCATCTTCAATATCAACAATCTTGCCATGACTGGAATGTCTTGCAAGACTCACTCATACCTTCCATGAAACAAATGATTCAACTCACAGAGCATGCTTATCAAAAAGGAGATATTGCTTACTTGCAAACGCTTGAGGCAAATCGTCAATTTATAGATACACAAATGAGAGAAGTAAAACTAAAGGCAGACCTCATTGCTAAGTATGCGGAATTAATGCGAAACAGCAGCAATATAACTGTTGCCAAATAATGGATAAAAGACAAATGAACATGCTGAATGTAAAACAATTTCTATTGATATTGACCATGACACAGAAAAAAATGTGGATTGCGATAGCTTTAGTCTCAATCACTATTTTATTAGGTTCTATCATGTTGATACTAGGCCCTAGTAAAGAGGTTAAAGCGCAACATCAACCTGCACAGACTGTTGTAGCAGAGAGTTCATTAAATACTGTCTATCTCAACGATGATGCATATCGCAAACTTGGCATAGAAACAGCAATGATAAAGCGTGAACAACTAGTTGCAAATAAAACATATGGCAGCGAAATTGTGGCGCCGCCTGGCAGCATGGTAAGCGTTTCAGCACCTATCTCTGGTAAGTTAATGTCTGTTGACAAAACACCCTTAAAACCAGGTGCGCAAATAAAATCGGGACAATTACTCTATCGTATTCAACCGATAATTACTGCAGATGCACGTGCTAATTTGGTTAATGCACTTGCTGATGCTGAAAGCTTTGTAAACGTTGCAAAGTCGCAAGTGAATGCAACAGAAATCGCGCTAAATCGTGCTGAGAAATTGTTACAAGACTTAGTTGGCAGTCAACGTAATGTCGATGAAGCCAATGCGGCACATGAAATTGCACTTAAGAACTTAGAAGCTGCACATGTCAAAAGAAATGCACTACATCAAATGGTCAATCTAGGTACGATTGAACCCATTGATATCAAATCACCCCAAGCAGGCATTGTCAGCAATATATTTGCAGTGAGCGATCAACTGGTGCCTGCTGGTAACCCCATTATGGAGATTTCATCGCTCAATTCATTATGGGTACGCGTGCCAATTCCAACGGGTGATTTAGACAGCATAGATCAACAGGCTGATGCCAAAATACAGCCATCTTCAACCAGCTTCAGTATATCCAGCCTTGTGGCAAAACCCATTAATGCGCCGCCTACAGCCGATCCACTTACGAGCACCACGCATCTGTATTACGCCATACAAAATGACCACTTAGCGTTACGTCCTATGCAGCGTGTAACTGTCAGCCTTAATACACAGAACCAATCCACTCATGCTTTAACACTTCCATGGTCAGCAGTTGTATTTGATATTTATGGAGGAAGTTGGGTTTACACACAGAAGTCTAAATATATATATGAGCGTAAAAGAATATTTTTAGATTATGTAAGTGGTCATCAAGCAATTATTAGTGAAGGGCCTCCTGAAGGTTCCATGGTTGTAGTGAATGGCGCATTAGAGCTATTCGGCGTTGAAACTGGCTTCGCTCACTAAACCACATAGGTCACTATATGTTAAAAAAAATCATTTATTCTGCTGTAAAAGGCCGCATGGTCGTCATGATCATCTCGTTAACGCTCATATTATTTGGTTTCAATACCATCAAGCAGGCGCCCCTGGATGTATTTCCTGAATTTGCACCTATTAAGGTTGAAATCCAAACAGAAGCACCAGGACTTTCTACAGAGGAGACTGAGCACCTGATTAGCATGCCTCTTGAGCAGGCGCTTAATGGTACACCTCAACTTAAAACCTTACGTTCAAAGTCAGTGTTAGGGTTATCTTCAGTTGTTCTGTTGTTTGAGGAAGGAACTGATCTTTTTCAAGCAAGGCAGTATGTGCAAGAGCGCCTAGGTTTAGTGGCTGGCCGCTTGCCAGTTGTCGCTAAGCCTCCAGTGATGATGCCTCCATTGTCATCGTTATCACGTGTACTTAAAGTTGGTGTTTCTTCCAAAACACTCTCCCAAATGGATATCAGCACATTGACCATGTGGACAATACGTCCACGCCTAATGTCTATACCTGGGGTGGCAAACGTTGCGGTTTGGGGACAACGCGATAAGCAGTTACAGATTGTGATAGACCCAGATCGGTTACGTGCTTCTGGCATCACCCTACAACAAGTCATGCTAGCTTCTAGCGATGCAGCCAGTATTGAGTCTGGTGGATTTGTTGATTCACCCAATCAACGGATTGCTGTACGTTATAAAAACTTAACTACCAAGCCTGAAGAGTTAGCAAATACAGTTGTGGACTTTAAAAACGGAGCGCCTATTCGTTTAGGAGATATTGCGGATATTGAGATTGGAGAACCGCCGGCCATTGGGGATGCTGTCATCAACCACGGAGATGGTTTGTTACTGATTGTAGAAAAGCACCCCAATGCTAATACGATTCTGGTCACTAAAAATGTTGAAGCAGCCCTAGCAGAACTCAAACCTGCGATTAAAGAGTTAGAGATTGATTCCACCATATTTAGGCCAGCCACATTTATTGAGCGTGCGATTGATAACTTGCAAAATGCATTAGTGCTTGGTGCGCTTTTGGTTGCGCTCATTCTCATGGTATTTTTGCGCAACAAACGTGCAGCATTGATTAGTATATGTGCTATTCCTCTTTCATTACTTAGCGCTGTATTAGTGCTTACTGCACTTAATGTCGGTATGAATACCATGGTTATTGCTGGTCTAGTGATCGCATTGGGCGAAGTCGTGGATGATGCCATTATTGATGTAGAAAACATCATACGGCGATTGAAATTAAACCAACTATTAGACGCTCCAAAATCGAAACTTAACGTCATCGTAAGTGCGTCGTTAGAAGTCCGGAGTGCAGTGGTCTATGCCACTATGATTGTGATGGTGGTTTTCCTGCCAGTATTCTTTTTAGACGGTATTGCAGGTGCTTTCTTTCAACCTCTAGCCATGGCTTATTTGTTAGCCATCTTGGCTTCTTTGATTGTTGCACTTGTTGTAACACCTGCGATATCTTTTATGTTGTTAGATGTAGAACATAAAGAAGACGATATTGCTATCGTCAACTGGTTACAGAGTAGATACTCTAGGTTACTAGACACCATTTTAGCTAGACCAAAAAAGATTTTTGTAGCAGCGGCGATTGCATTTACTGCGACAGGTGTTGGCTCATTTTATTTAGGTTCAGAATTTTTACCAGAATTTAAAGAGACGGATTTTTTGATGCACTTTCTTGAGCGTCCAGGTGCATCAATTCAACAAATGAAAAAAATGAGTATGTTGGCAAGTCATGACTTACTAGCTATTCCAGGGGTAAGAAACTTTGGAGCACATATCGGTCGTGCAGAAGTGGCTGATGAAGTAGTTGGGCCTAATTTTACTGAGTTATGGGTGAGCATAGATCCTGATATAAATTACGAAGAAACAGTCTCTGCCATTCAAAAAACCATGCATGGCTACTCAGGTATTTTTACCGATGTGCAAACCTACTTAAAAGAACGTAGCAAAGAGGTACTCTCTGGCACAAGCTCTAGCATAGTAGTGCGTTTATTTGGTCCAGATTTAGCTGTGTTGCGCGAGCGTGCAGAACTCATTAAACAAACCATGCAAACTGTGGACGGTATTGCGGATTTAAAAGTAGAGCCACAAGTACTAATCCCTCAAATTGAGATTCGCCTAAAACAAGACGCTGCAAAACATTACGGCATCAACACCAATGACATTCGTAAAGTGACAAGCATGGTACTGAAAGGTACAAAGGTTGGTGAAGTATATGAAGCACAGCAAAAAGTAGATGTAGTGGTCATCGGTGCTCCTGAAAGTAAATCAGACATACGTGCAATACAAGAGTTACCAATAGATTCGGCATTTGGGCCACAGCTGAGAATAAAGGATGTAGCAGATGTTTACTTTATTGGTATGCCTAATGAGATAAAACGCGAGGCAGTATCAAGACGAATCGATATTGTTGCAAATGCCAAAAATCGTGACTTAGGATCTGTGGCATCGGAAGTCGAAAGCAAAGTATCTGCAATGACTTTACCTGCTGGGTATTACCCACAGTTTTTAGGTGAGTATAGTGCCCAGAAAGCAACCACTCAAAAACTGCTTGGCCTCACATTATTGATGATATTTGCAATTGTCTTGATAGTGTATATAGATTTCAAATCTCATCAACATACGCTTATCTTTTTGGCGTCATTACCGTTTGCACTCATGGGCGGTGTTATTGGGGTGTTTTTATCTGGCGGAATTATTTCTCTTGGCTCTATGGTCGGGTTTATTGCTGTATTAGGCATTGCAGCCAGAAACGGTATTTTGTTAATTAGCCACTACAGACACTTAATTGCAAGTGAGGGCTATCAGTTTGGATTGGACGCTGTTAAGCGTGGCTCACAAGAACGTTTAGTCCCAATACTAATGACGGCACTTGCCACCTCACTTGCTTTACTTCCTATCATTTTCAAAGGACCGATTTCTGGCTATGAAATTGAATATCCGTTGGCAGTGGTGGTGGTGAGTGGATTACTTACTTCGACAATACTTAACCTTATTTTATTACCAAGTATTTTCTTAAAGTTTGGAAAAATCAAAACCTGAACTATGTGAATTAAAACTGCAAAATTTGCATGATTTAAAACTAGTAATAATTTACATCCCTGCAAATATTGCAGTACTAATGCTAAATAAAATATTTTAATTATTAAAATCATGTAGATAGATAGTAGGCATGTAAGTTGCATTTGGTGTTAATGATGTTCATAAAAGGCTTTAGAGGAAACATGCAATCTAAGTTATTAAATAAATATGGAAGCCCAGCAAATAGAAGGGATATGGTTAACTCCCAGACCGCTGCTATATTTTTAGTTGTCATTTTGATAATGTTGACAGGAAATTTTTCACTGTTCCATGGCATTTTAAATATCTATCCACTCACTTTCGGAAACTTGCCATTTCTCATTTCCCTTGCCTTGTTTTTCACGTCATTGACAGCAATTTTTTTCTTAGTAATCAGTCATGGTAAGTGGACACGCTGGATTCTTGCTGGCTTTCTATTAATTACATCTCAATCTGCGTATTACATGGATCATTTAGGTGTCATTATTGATACCGTCATGATTGACAATGTCGTACAAACTAACAAAAGCGAGTTTTCAAGTTTAATCACCTCCACCTTAATATTGAGAACATTCTTTTTTGGTGTTATTCCCGCTTGGTTAATACTCAAATATTGCCCGGAACCTCGCAGTCTTAAAATCGAACTAAAATCTAGGTTACGCTCATTATTGTTATTACTGTTGGCACTTGTGTTACTAGTGATACCGTTTACACCAGATTACACATCATTCATCCGTGAGCACAGAATCGTAAGGTTTTATGCAAACCCTACCTATTCAGTATATTCGGCCATTAAATACATTAACCAACAATCTAATATTACTGCTCATCAATCAATATTATCTAAGACGGCTGAAGATGCTGTTTTATTGGACCCATCTACCAGTAAAAATGAATTAATCATTATGGTAGTAGGTGAAACAGCCCGTGCAGATAGGTTTTCATTAAACGGCTATCAGCGTGAAACTAACCCTGAGTTGTCTAAACAAGATATCGTTAGTTTTACTAACGTTACTTCATGTGGCACGTCAACTAATGTTTCTGTGCCATGTATGTTTTCATCATTGGGTCGTGAAAAATATGATAAAGAAAAAGCACTACATCAAGAGAACGCACTCGATGTTTTACAAAAAAATGGCATTGAAGTTTTATGGCGAGATAATAATTCTGATTCTAAAGGTGTAGCAACGCGGATCAAATATGAAGACTTCAAAACGCCAACTCTAAATCCAAACTGCAAAGGCGAATGCAGAGACGTTGGCATGCTAAGTGGCTTAGATGAATATATCGAAAAAAATAAAGGCAAAGATATGATGATTGTGTTGCACCAAATGGGCAATCATGGTCCTGAGTATTATCGTAGATATCCAAAAGAATTTGAACGTTTTAAACCTGCTTGTCAAACCGGAGAATTAAGAGATTGTTCTCAAATAGAAATCGATAATGCCTATGACAATGCCATCCTATATACAGATTACTTCTTATCTGAAGTCATTAATTTTCTAAAGAAATATGACGAGAATTATGAAGTGGCAATGTTATATGTGGCTGACCATGGAGAGTCTTTAGGTGAGCATGGTGTTTATCTTCATGCGGCACCTTATATGATCGCTCCAAGAGAGCAAAAACATGTACCTGTAATCGCATGGGCCGGCAAGAATTTTGACTACAACTTAAATGAGATTAGACCCTACAAAGATATCGCACTTAGTCATGACGATTTGTTTTGTACTTTGCTTGTAGGCTTTGAGCTCGACTCCAAGATCTGCGAGAGTAAGAGCGGCATTCTTGCTAGAAATAAAAATTTACAAACCTATGCATTGTCCGATTTAAATTCTAATGAGAAGTTAAATTAGTAAAGATTGATGACGACAAAACTCCGCTGCCAACACTATTAATTCAAATATTTGTATCTTTAAGGGCATGTGGAAATTTAAAGAAGATTTGACAACGCAAAAGCCTAAATTTCTATAACAATACTAAAAAAGTAGTCCCAAACATAATAATGATCAAAAAAATTCATCTAAATGCCAATTGGCAAGCATTCCTGACCCTTTATTTTTTCTTTTTCTATTTTTCAGGCATTACACATATTCTGCTACAAGTGACAGATTCAACGATTTTTGTTGGACTAAGGCAGGCAATTTATATGAGCTTGTTATGGGTGATTCCAGCATTACTGATTCCCAATAAGACCAAATTAATATCAAGTGTAATTGGTATTATTCTTTGGTTTACATCGTTAGTTAGTCTCGGCTACTTTTGCATCTATCAACAAGAATTCTCTCAAAGTGTAATTTTCATTATTTTTGAATCAAATCCAGCTGAGTCTTATGAATTCATCGCTCAGTATTTCAAATGGTGGATGTTGCCAGTATTTGTTGGTCATACAATCGTTAGTTTTTTACTGTGGCGTCAAGTTAAGCCAACATTTATCCCTTTCAACCGCGCGCTATTAATTAGTCTACTTATTTTAATATTTTTGTTTGGTATACCAGTTTTAAAGAATTATGTGATTAAAAAGGCACAATGGAGTGATGTAGTTTATAAAATTGAAAAGAGTTTACAACCTGCTCAACCATGGCAGTTAATTATCGGTTATCTACATTATCGTGAACAATTAGCGACGATGGAGGCTATGCTTGAGAAGAATAAAAGCTTACCTCCAGTTAAAAATCTTAAGGATAAATTCGGAGACCTTAATAGCACGATGGTATTGGTAATTGGCGAGTCTACCAACCGTCAACATATGAGTTTATATGGATATAAGCGTCCAACCACACCTAGGTTAGATGCGATGAAACATGAACTATCAGTATTTAAAAACGCATTTTCGTCTCGGCCATCGACGATTGAGTCTTTAGAGCAAATCCTCACTTTTGCTGACCAGGAAAATCCAGACTTGTATCTCACTAAGCCAACATTAATGAACATTATGAATCAAGCTGGCTATAAAACGTTTTGGATAACCAACCAGCAAACTATAACAAAGCGCAATACGATGTTGACGAACTTTTCTAAGCAAATGGATGTTCAATTTTATATGAACAATTCAAGCGCACAGAATTCAAGACAATACGATGAAAATGTTTTAGAGCCTTTACAAAAATCTCTAAATGATAGTGCCCATAAGAAATTTATTGTTGTACATCTCTTAGGTACGCATATGAAATATAAATATCGCTACCCAGACGATTTTGCTAAATTCAACTCTTCTGAAGGATTAAATAAAGAGCTTAATCAGAAAAAAATAGATGTCATTAACTCATACGACAACGCCGTTTTTTACAACGATTATATTGTCACTTCTATTAAAAAAATGATGGAAGCTAAACAAGAGCGAAGTTTTATGGCTTACCTCTCCGATCATGGTGAGGATGTATATGACACGCCACCGCATGACTTTCTTGGACGAAATGAAGGAAAACCTACACTTTCGATGTATGCCACACCTTTAATCATGTGGGCATCACCTGCATGGCAGCAAAGTTCAAATGTGAACTTAAATACAAACCTAAATATGCCCTATAGTCTTTCAAATTTCATTCATACTTGGTTTGACGTTGCAGGCTTAAGTTTTGATGATCTCGATATTAAAAAAAGTATCGTAAATTCAGCATTTAAAAAATCTCCAATACTAATTGGCGACCCTAATGGTAATGCTGGCCTAAAGATGCTGAAAACTGAAACAAAATAAGCTTCGTAGATTCCGTATGTTTAATAATATTTAATATTTTCTAAAAGTATCAGTAAAAAAGTATTTTCAATGTCTGCTATGCGGATAGAGCAGAAATGGGGACAAAGCGGACATAGAAAATTCAAATAAATGACTGAAGAGTGGCTATAAAAATTAGTGGCGACTCCAAAGCTCAAAAGGTTACTTGGTGCAATATTTGATATTATTTATACAATGCCATTTACTTTACTAAACTCAAATGTGGTCGTGTTACATTGTATTTTTGTAAATAATTGCACTAATTCAGCTGGAGAGAAACTTCAAAATGGTAACTATAAATTTACATTTTCTTAAGTCTAACACCTAATTCAAGCGGGACTAGCTAAAGCCAGCATCTTAATTCAAACGTTATGCACCAACAAACGAGCCATGTTCGCGCAAATAAAAAGTGTTGTTGATTTGATCCGATCCGGAGTGATGGATTTTCGGAATTTCAAAAACGACAAAGAACGTAGTGATGCCGTCTTAGATTTGCTGCGCGTGTACTTCATTTTAAAAGATTGCGTCGATGATGGTGAAAAGTTGGTAGCTGATGCAGAACCAGACCCCGTTGAAAAAATCTCTTCAATGAACCCCGATGATGCAATCGCTACGCTCAGAAGATGGGATGCAACAATACGAAAACAAGGTGTTCGGCTTTATCAACTCCAATTAGCAATTTTCGGACAACATCATCTTACCGTTATTAATCCTGAACTTCAGGAACGTGTAAGCGAGGTTATTGGCTACAAGATAGATCGCACCGTTACACTGCATGGTATTGGCTCAGCACTTTACTTCAGAGCCGCATTCCCAACAGAAAACACCAAAGAAGAAAAAGCACGCTATGTTGCTGTTATGGCTGGTGAAAAAGGTGATAGCCTTAATATGCCGAGAATAAGAGAGGAAATAACATTGTTACGTGACTCACTTAACCAATATCGCATTGTCGTTGAGCGCTTGGTATCGGATGCCGAATTGCTTCAGCTTTCTCAACGCGCTAGAAATGAAACGAGATTCGAAGAGGGTGCATAACCCGCCAGTCGAGAGGGACTGCGCAAAAGCGCACAGTCCCTGACTTTTACATTAGGCTTATGGCGATGCCTTAGAATCGCCAAAATAATAAAAGGTAATACAAATGGCAAGTTACATTGAAAATGCACTAATCAAAGACGAAAAAATTATTTACACAGGTAATGTCAGCCTTTGGTCTTTAGCTCCACTTATCATTCTAGGGTTTCTATTCTTAGCTTTTTTTGGATTTGGTCTTATTTTTTGGCTTGTTGCTTTTATTCGCTATAAAACAACAGAATTAGCATTCACAAATAAACGAGTAATTGCAAAGTTTGGCTTTATCAGCCGCAATACAGTCGAGCTAAACATCGCAAAAGTTGAAAGTATTCAGGTAAATCAAAGCATTCTTGGTCGTATTTTCAATTATGGCACTTTAATCGTTTCTGGTGCGGGGAACCCACAAGCTCCAATTCCTGGCATATCCAATCCAATAGGATTCCGTCGTGCATTTATGGAGTCACAAGACAAAGATTAAAAAGCCCAACCCATACATCAAGCGGGACGCCTAAGAGCGCCCCCAAATTCAAACATTAGGCGTCGAATGCAAGAGTTTGCTGAAAAAGTACAGCATTTATACGAAATTGATCAAGAGGTTGTAGCTTTGGCTGTGGCAATCATGAAGGCTGATTCAGGCAAGTTCTACTCCCTCGACTTATTGGTTCTTGCTGCATTAAACAGATCAAGATTGAATATTCATGGCTTTAAGAACTTAATCGAACTAGGTAATTATTTTGCTGCAATCCCTTTTGTGAGAATGCAACTGGATAGCGCTCTCAGATTATTTGCTACCACTCTCGTCCACAATCCTAACGAACTTGCGAAAAAGATTCTCGACGGCGAGTCGCTAAGCAAGCTTAAGGATCGAAGTGGAACGAAAATGAGAGATGCTTATTTGCTTAGCGAGTTTGCTACAAAAGAACCGTGGGTTAAAAGTGTTTACGAATCTGGTTCAGGCTTTATTCACTTATCGAACAAGCACATTTTGGGTTTGTTTTCTGGATCAGGAGACGGCGGCGTTTTTCAAATCGCTATCGGACCGACTCAAAACAATATTCCAGAGGATTTCCGGGTTGAGGCTGTCGAAGCTATGACTCACATAACGCAGTTGATTCTCTCACTATGCAATCGGTGGTTGAACGAAAAAAGCACCACCTAACCCTTAAATCAAGTCGGGACATCTCATGAAGCTGAATCAAAAACTATATAGGCAATTCATGCGCTAATCACGCCCCGCAGAAAGAGTTCACTTCGACCACTATATCGGCTTTTTCTGCTTGCGGCAGGGGCACTCCTGCTTGTGTTTATAGTTAACTTATTTTCGATCGGAAAAAGTTCATTCGTATAGTAATCACACTATTTCTACTAATCTTGTAAACATAAATTTATAATTCTAGAACTGGTTTTTTACCAAAATTGTACTTAGTAGAGTTATTTTAACGAATCATAAAATAGGCCATAAGTTAATTATGGAAACATAAACTAATCAAGATTTAAAGCTGTTCTATTAATTTCAATGTTCGCTTCGTTCTGTTTGGAACAAAATAAATATTTACATATTTTGATAAAGTGTTATTGTCATCACCATAAGGCTACGTTAAGCGAATGTAAAAACGTAGCGCCGTCTGGGAAACTGGATGTCACCTGGAGTGGCTAGGTGTGAAAGCACTGAGAGAGTTTCGCATGCAATGACCGCTTATGCGGTCATTGTTCTTTATACGCTTTAATTTTTTAGCTATTCATATTGTTGCAACTCTGGTAATCCCACGACCCTATAAACTTAGCTTTATTTCCACCATTAAGCCACTTTCATATCTTGAGTGCCATCATTAACACCCAGTAAAGTAACATTGTCATTAGGTATCCAATAAACGTCTGTGTTACTTGATATCTTAATGATGGGAATGCGCATCTGCTTACATAGCTTCAGCACTGCTTTTTGTGTTGAATTTTTAAGAGAAGCAATCTGACGGCACTGAATCATACTGTTATTGAAGTGGTTAAATGAATGCTCAGTTATACGTAGCCCAAACCCTTTTAGATAAGTTTTCGTCAGTAGTCCATGTTTTATCAACGCAAATAGAGTCGGGCGTTTTATTGCCAGCTCAGACTCAACTTCACTAAGAGAAACAGTGTTCTGTAGTGCTAGCTTGATATTATCAAAATAGCTTTTAACTTTGCGTGCCTCAAAAACCAATCCACTAGGTAAAGCACTAGCAGTGCCAACGGCTAAAATTTGACGATTACATACCGCATTCAGCCACATAGCTTTCATCTCTGATGTAACTTTAAGTCTCATTACCTGATCCAATGTTAGGTGACGCTTACTCACCAGAAATGGCACTTTAAATTGCATTCTCTGCATCAGACAACTGTGTAGTCTTTCGACATCACGCTCATGAAACATATGCATTGGTGCAACAAAGTGTTTAGCCTCGTAATAACCATGTGACCGATAGGCACGTATTACTTTTACAGGAATATCAAGTCGCTGGGCCACCTGCTTCAAACTGAGCCGATCTCCTGAGGCAAACTCAAAGGGCTGCTGTGCGGCCAAGGTTACTAGCTTACGTGTTGCATTCAACGCATTAATCTCAACGTTAATCACCTTATCTTCAATCATTTTTCTGAGTGTGCTGGGTTGTACGCCAAGTGTAATTGCCAGTCTCTGCATACTCATAGACTGACTGGAACTGACTGACGACAATTTAGGATGAATAGAGGCTTGCCTCCATCGATGCTGACCAAACGCAATGAAAGCCTCGCGCATAAACTGCAACTGCTGATCTTGGTCTATATTTTTGAAGAATGACTCATAGAAAGAATTGAATTGACCACGCAGACCACTGGCTTTGAGGTTAGCCGTTGGCGCATGTACCTCGGTCAAGTAGTCATGAAATCGGTGTGGCCAATCTGAAAAAACATCAGCAGTTGTCTTAACAGCCGTAAATTCAACATCCTCTTCTGCTGTATGCTCACGGTTGAACAGTCCAAAACGGTAGATTATCGAAAGCAAGGTTTGTATCGACAGTTGCTCCATCGCTTCTTTCGGAAAACCACAATCATCCATCTGCACATGATTCAAAGGTTGTCGCATCAGCTTTGCATATAACACTCCTAGTAAAGCCAACACTGAAGAATCTGTAACGCTCTCAGAAGTACTTTGTGTGAGGTCTGCGCCACAACTGCATTTGGTTAACCCCATTCGATGCCAACTCAAAGGTCTGTGACATTCAGAACAGATAGTCACAGCTCTAACCTGATGCTTATGACAAGCCACAGCGTATTTCAACTCATGAAACCCACCCACATAGCCAAACTCACTTACACACTCCAAACATAAACTTGCGTGTTTAGAACGCGTGAACATGGATGGAATAGCATGACCCATTACCTGCAAATAACGGCCACTATGCTTGGCATCCTGGCCGTCCAATCCTGAAGCTTTGAATTCTTCTGGTGTTTTACCAAATAACACCGCCAGCTTATCAAGCGGAGGTCTTGCTGACCGCGCTTCGTTATCGTCCATACCAGCATAATGTAATATGCCTAATGGTGATTTATAGCCATTGGCTTCAGATGTCCTCAAAATAAAGCCAGGTAAAGCCTCCCCCTCTTTGGGGGAGGGTGTGATTACCAATGGCTGGATAGCTGACTCATAATTTAGCCCATGATTCTCACTAGAATGTATCATCGCGCGAGCACCTCCGCTGCACTGATGTCCTTGGCTTTTGATCGGCTGGCTCGTGGTTTAATAGGCTCAGGACTTGCTGTCCCAATGAGTTGCACTGCTTCTAGCAAGTGTTCCGTAGGAGCCATATCAAACTCAGGCCAGAATGGATTGGTCATTGGCGCAACCTCATCTACCCACACTGCCTCTTCATAAGCGTTAGCCAGATCTTCTAACGTAATGCTGGACTGATCACTCATTTGTGCATTCAAGCATGCTTGATGTAGCACCTTCGCTACATAACCGATCAATCCTCCGGTTGCACAGTAAAATCTGAAAGCCATTTCATCAGAAGCCAAATCAGGAAAATGATAAAGACTTAAGCCTGCTTGGAAAGACTCTAAGCATGCGATAAATTGTTCTCTTGAGTCTTCGTTTTCCCAATCAAATCGTGACATACGGATAGGTGCTAAGAAGCGGCCACGCAATTGCTGGTTCTGATTAATGACAGCCATGCAATCAGGCAGACCAGCGACTATCAGCATCAATCCAGAACGATCCACGAAGATCTTTAACCAATCTGACAAGTAATGCTGCACTTTATGAGACACCTTGTCATAGAAGTGTTGAAACTCATCAATGATTATCGTGTGTGTTTTAGTGTGCTTGAGTAAGGTATATAAGCGTTCTGTCTTTTCGTTTTCTGACTCTCGTTTGTGCCATAACTTATCACCGATTTCCCTTAACAATATTTCAACCAGCGCCTTTACCGTAGGTTTTGATGGTGTTCTGATACTCAGTACTGGCACAACTAAGCCTTCGGGAGTACGGTATTTTTTATACTCCTTAGTGATGTACTCTAACAAACGTGATTTACCAGTGCGCGCTTCGCCTACTACGGCAATGCAAGTGGGTTCTTGGTAATGTTGTGCAGCGATTAAATGCGTATCGATACGTAATTTCGCTTTTTGAAACATATCATGTGGTACCAGTATTTGATCCACAGTGGTTGGAATGTAAGTCGTTTTATTCATGATGTGTACCCTCAATATTGTTGATTTCAGTATGCGCGTTGGTCGATAACCGGTGCATAGCTAGGGCGGACCTTAGCAACGACAGGTTTATCTGGGCTCACTGGAGATACTGGTCGTTTACTGACAACGTTTGCGACTTTTTTAGGCGTCGATTTGGCAGCAGACTGCTGGTTGGTATCCTTATATCGAGCGACCCTTGCGTTAGATTTTCTGCGCTTCAGATTTAAGTCTTTTTCAACAATCTCACGAATTTCGGTCTTAGCACGTGCATAACTGTAAACATCTACTTTGTTGAAATGATTTTTGGCGTAATCACGACAGATCTTGTGTAACCACAAAGTTGTGCCTCTAGCGTAATCTTGATCAAGCGCAGACACCTCAATATATCCTTGATGATCTTTTAAGATGACATATAGATGGCCAATATCTGCTTCATCCACTCGGATATCTACTGTTAATGGATCTCCATATTGACGTCTGAGACTCATTAACTCAGGAGAGTTATAAAGCAGGTTATTAATCTCAATACCTTTGTGAGTGACTTTCTTATTTTCAACCGTCTTACCCAATAACATATCCATCTCTGCTGGGTTATGGGCCAAAGCGATATCCTCAGGATGGACGCTACTGGTCCATACTACGGCTGGTGTTTGGTTATCTAGACTACGGTGTGGCTTTTGGTGATAGTAGTCAGCAATCCATTTATGGATGATTAGTCGTAATGTACTTAAAGTCACCACTGCATGTTTGGCAGGATCGTAATCATCCTTCTCAAAAATATTACTGAAGGTAGTGCCAGAAATCCCGTGACTGACATCATCGTTAATCGTACGATTGAATCGCTCAATCTTGCCTTTAAACCAAGGTGTTTTACGCGGTGTGTAAACAATCTCCACACCGAAAGCGAAGCATGCTTTTTCTAAACTGATACTGTGAAATTCCAATCCATTATCAACAAATAATTGCTCCATTACCCCATGCGCATCCCAAGTATTTCTAATATCAGGGAATTGCTCCTGCAGGTTAGTTTTAGGTAGGAAAGCATGCTTTAAGCATTTACCCACAGTAAGATAGCTAGGCGGTTCAAATCCTATGTAAATACCTAGGATGCAACGCGTATGACTATCAATACAGATGGTGAGCCAAGGCCTACCTAATGGCATATGTGATTCGTCATCAATCACGAATAAATCTAGCTGGGTATGGTCGATCTGTGCAGACTCTAGTGCTTTCTTTGTGACTAGATGTTTTAGTTTGCTACGATATAAACGATTGGCAGCAATACGCCCATATCTTGCTGCGCATCGATCAAAGGCAGGGATTAAACCAATAAGCCTTGTGATGAGTCGTCTAGTTGGGATGGCTAGCTGATCTGACTTGATACGTTGTTTATTCTCTCGTGTCACCATCACGACAGCTTCTTCGGTTGTATCCTGTATTGTCTTACGTTCGCGCTGAAGATAAATCCTATCAATACAATCTGAAACGATATGCATGACTTCTGTATCGTAACGATCATTTCGATTGCCTTTATGATGGTGTGCATCAACTAGCGCAAATGCGTCTTTACCATTGGTCAGATATTTCTTTTTCCACCTAGAGACAGTGATCCAATTTGGTTCTTTATCTATATCTGTCTCACTCTTATCTTTGTTCAGCGTCTTCCATACCTCATGAATCGCTGTTTTCATAAGTGCTGCTGTGCATGGTAAGTGCTCAACCGCTTTGACATACATACGCCTAATTTTGGCTTTTTCCCATTCGGACTCTTCTGTTTGGTGACTAATCTTTTTTGATTTTTCTTTAAAACATTTTTTGGACTTAGCTGCTTTATCAGCATCCTCCATGAATACTAATTTACCCTCACTATAGTGCTGTTGAAGTGCTTGGATACCGAACTCATGAATTCTGCCAGTCCTTACTTCTTGTGCCTGCCAAACGCCTGCTGTGATCTCTTGATTTAATTGATACTCACGTCCATCCAGATCAAAAAATGTGTTTTTACAAAAATATGCGATTGCCATGATGTGCTCCTAACGTGATGAGTTAAAGTGGCTATGGATTAAAGTGGCAGAATTGATTGGTTGATTGAAATCGATACTTAGCTTACCTTCGAGTATTAATCGACTGACATTTCGCAATATTTGTGGGGATTTCTGTTCAAATTCACCCCAAGAAATGACTGGCTCATCTAGGAATAAGCGTCTGATAAGCTCTTGTTCAAGAAGAGAGATAGGTTGACGACCAAGCTTGTTTAATCGCTTAATGTTATCAAGTCGAGGCTGCTTCGCCAGTATTTCTGCAAACACCACGCGATAGCCATATCCGTACTCTGGTAAAGTTTGCGTTAAATATGCTGTCCGCTCAGACACTTCAGGACTATTAGCATCACTCTCAGTTTTGACTTCCCATAACTCACGTCGATTCGCATCTATCACCATAAAGTCAGGATAGTGACGTCGCTTAGCACCGTTTAATGTGAAAATGATTTCACAAGGTTGCTCACAATAAGAAATGACATTTGGTGTCGCATCAAGGACGCGCATCGCATTACCTTCATGTACTGATTCCCACTGCATCATGCGTTGCATTTTCCAGCTAGGATACTTGCCGGTATTGCGCGCATTAGAACGTTTAACTACTTTGCGACTGCGGATTTTTCCATCTTTTGGGAAGATAATTTGTATCATTGGTACTGCTGTTAATTGACTCATTGTTAACTCCTAATTTGCATCAATCGGAGTAACTCAGAAATTTAGGCGTAGGGAGTCCTTTCTTGCCAGTCAGTGCTTCTGCTGATTGGAAAGTTAGGCTGCAAGGGTGCCAAGACAATAGTCTTAAATTTGACAAAATACGTTGTTGTCGTAGAATGTACTTAACTAGTTGGACGCTAGTAAATTAAGTCACACTCAAGACTCAAGTGCATTTCGCTTGGGTCTTTTGCATTTTTAAGCAGCCTTATAATTTAGGCCGCTTTACTCTATAAGCTTCTTTTCTTCGGTACTTCCTTTCAAAAATGGCAGTTTTAAGACTGCCGCCTAATCAAACTACTCATCACAAAATATGTTTCTGAGTAATCTGAAAATCAAATTATCATAGTTTTTAAATCGCGCAACTTTTGCTATAGCAATAACAATTAATCCATTTTCAATAAAAATGCAATCACTAATTTTTATTAACATTATGATTTATATAGATAAATTTTAACCATTAGTTAATTTACGAACTGCTAGTTACAAATTCTTGGTTTGGAAAATGAGAAAAGCCGCTAATTAGCGGCTTAATTTGACAAAATAAATTTATATGATTGATTAGTGCAGTTCATAACTACTAGTGGTGACACTCAGAAGTAATACTAATAACATTCAATTACTGACTTGATGAAAGGCAGATTGCGGCCCCAACCTGCCGGTCGTCTGGTCTACAAACCCGTCATTCAAAGGTCTAAATGACTTTGAAAGCAGCCAGATAAGCAACGGAAACACCTCGGCCAAAGCCGAAAATTGGTCTTGCGGCGCTGAATAGCTGAAATGGTTCACATTTCAGACGATTAGACTATAAGATGTCTTGTTGCTCCTTTATGCATATTTATCTACTATCGTTTAGTAAGGATGTTCATGCAAGATAATGCCCCTGCTTGGTTGAAAGCCCCACCCGATGGAGATTTCCCCTCGCCACCAGTTGATACCCGCGCTCAATCCCTTCCCTTTGGAGAGTTGACTTGGGAAAACTTCGAGAGGCTTATCCGGCGATTGGTGCAGAGAGAAGCCGTGATTTCGGATTGTTGGATTTATGGTGTTCCAGGACAAGCTCAGCATGGCTTGGATATTCTTGCAGCTCTTCACCATAGATCAGGCGAATATGCTTGTTATCAATGCAAGCGGGTTAAGGATTTTTCTGACAATGATATTAAAAAGGCCGTAAAAAAATTCCTTGATGGGAAATGGGCAGGTAAAGCCAAGCGCTTAGTTCTTTGCACTTCGTCAGCTCTTAGTGAAACAAAGCAGGTTGATGAAATTGCTGCACAACGAACGATCCTTGCTGCTAAAGGAATAGAGTTCTATGTGTGGGATAGTTCAGAGGGAGGTCAGCTTTCTGAGCGTCTCAAAAGTTACCCCGACCTCGTTGATGACTTTTTCCACAGGGATTGGGTTCGACGTTTTAATGGCGATGAGGCGGCACAATCTCTGGGCGAGAAACTTGATGGAGTTGAACTAGAGAAACTACGTTCTCAACTTCATGATGTCTACGCAACACTTTTTCTCAGGCATGACCAAGGGCTGCGTTTGGCTTCCCAACGCCCAGCAAATCTACTTGATCGTTATGTCACCCCCATCGCTATTGAGCTCAGAAGAAATACAGCCTCCGAGCTTTCATCAAATTCATCTAGCCATAGAGTTGTTGCGCAAAATACTGCCCCTTCGGAGAGACAACACTCCCAAGTACCACGCACCCCCGCTAGCACAACACAAGAAATCCGTATCCCGATAAGCGAATGGTTTTCGCGGCATGACAGAAGCATAGTACTGGGAGAGCCAGGGTTTGGAAAAAGCACTTTGCTTCGTGTCATTGCCCTGCAATTGCTCGCGAAACGTGATGATCTTTTTCAAACCCCATGGGGTGAATTGCTTCCGGTTTGGATTTCCTTTGGAGGGTTCAGTTCTGCCATACAGTCGCAGTCCGGCTTGAGCCTTGAAGACTATTTCGACAGGTGGCTGCATCAAAACGGGGCGGATGATATTCGCCAAATGTTTAAGCGCACAGCCCGGCAAGGCAATATGCTTCTGTTGGTCGATGGTCTGGATGAGGGGCAAGATGCAGATGCCGCTAGGCAAGCCATGGACAGAATCAGCGCATTTCTGGCAACTCGTTCCACCCCCGCCGTTATGACAAGCAGGCCTCGTGGTTACGAAAGAGTCCGCCCTGATGGAACTTGGCCAGTTACTCGATTGGGAGTCTTTGATGAAAAGCAAATCAAATATTTTGCCCAAAAGTGGTTTGAATATCTGGAAACACCAGAGACTGCGGCTAAGGAAGGGCTCCCTAAGGGTTTGCACAGTGCGCACCAGCGAACCAGTGATTTCCAGAAAGCCATTCAAGCTAATCCACGCACTATTGAGCTTGCGCGAACCCCGCTTTTTTGCCAGTTGTTAATTGATATCTTTCGCTACTCACATCACCTTCCTGAACAGCGAATTAAGGTCTATGAAAGAATTGTGGAAATTCTCGTGTCGGATCACCCCGCTGCGCGCACTCAGGCAGCCGGCCTCTCCCGCTACACAGCGCCTCGAGCAGAAGATATGCGAGAAATGCTTATGCGTCTGGCGCTGCATATTCAAGAAAGTGGCGGCGCCGGTGTCATTTCCGTCTCTGACTGCCAAGCCACGTTTTGCACCTTTCTGACGGATGATCTTGATGGCCCGGGCCTTTCAAACTATGAGGCACGGCACCAAGCCCAATTGATTATTGATCACGCTTTGGGCGGTTTAGGTCTGATCGTAGAGCGTTCGCCAAACGAGTTAGGTTTCTTTCATCTGACAATACAAGAATATTTAGCGGCTCTGGCCATGGTACGCAAAGATGAGGAGGCTCAGCTAGCATGGCTTGTCCGCGTATGGAACCAGCCTCAATGGCATGAAGTTGTCCTTGGCTGGTTCAGTATTCGAGGAACAGATCAAGGGAAGGGCGCAACTCAGCGGGCCATTGATCGGTTGAAAGAATCAGCCGCCATGCCTTGGGAGAAAATGCAACTTCTCCTGCTTCGAACTGAACTCGCGACAAACAATCTTGGCCTTTCGCCAAGAGAAGCTCGCTTAACTATTGAAGAAGCTGCCGACCAAGTGGAGAAGACGCCTTTCCAGAAGTTGCGGCAAACTTTGGCGGGGCAGATTACCCAAGGCCTACGTTCCCCATCGGTAGCCGGGACTTGCGAAAACCGCATCGCCAACTGGGGGCCTGCACGATCAGAATGGGATAGAGCCAATCTCATCAGGGTGCTCGGCAACTGGCAGCCCGCCGTTGATCTGCTCCATACCTTGAAGTTGGCTTTACACGACGAAACAACCAGATGTCGCCTAGCCGCAGCAGAAAGTCTGGCCAGAGTATTTCACGACAACCATGACTTAGGAGATGAATTAGCGAAAGTGGCCAGAAGCTGGCCAGAAGCTGGTGTCCGCGCTGCCGCCTTGCTTGGCTTGTGGAAGGGCTGGCCTGACCATAACTCTCTGGATAGTCTGGCAGACAATACTCGTCATTCAGCAGATATGGATTTAGCTCTGATAGGTATTGAAATTCGAGTTTCAAAGAGTTCTCATGACGAGGAGGATCGCCAGAAAATCTGGTACATATTTACCAACCAGAATATGTCGTACGAACTGAGGGATACTTGCCTCAAAGTACTAGTACAAGGGTGGGGAAGCGATAACGAATTCAGGCGGTTGGCCTTAGAGGGATTGCGCTCCCCATACCCGTCAACGCCTTCAGATAAAGAGCCTCTGCTATCATTTCTGGTGCACTCTTGGCCGGGTGACAAAGATGTAGCACACAGTATCGCCAGTTATTTTTACGCTCATCCTCCTCATTTTATTCACAATGATTCGCTATGGGATGCTCTATTTACAGGGTTCCGCTGCAACCCAGATATATCGGCAGCGATCCGGAAAGATTTGAATGATCGCAAAACCAAATACCAGGCCATATATTGGGGCCCCGATGCAAAACGAGAATACTCTGTAATCGGAGACGATGCGGCAAAAGCAGAACTGCTTGCTGCCTATCCAACTGCAAGCAATAGTCAGGACAAATTCTGGATATGTTCGGCGCTCATAGAGGCATGGAACAACGAAGATGATGTAAAGAAGTTCTTCAAAGAAGAATTTCTTAAACCGCCTGGCGAAACCCCCTTCCTTGCCAACTTTGCTCGTTTGTTTATTCCCGAAGCAGACCTGCGGCGTACTTGGCTACTTGAAGCGGCAAGAACAGCGGACGAACGATCTATTGCAGCTCCTGTTAACCACTTGCTCAATGAATTCAGGGACGACGAGTGCAGAGCGGTTGTCAAGACGACTCTCTCAAAGAATATTTGGTACTACAACAAAATTGATCTTCAAAACAAGTTTGTTGCTGCCTTCCCAGATGATCCTGATGCTCAAGAGTGGATTGAGCTTGCATTCGGAAATGTTGACGGCCCTTCTATCACTCCAGTAGCAATTAGCCATGAACATAAGCCGGAAATTCGTCAAAGACTTTTGGCAATTGCTCGCCCTGTTGCTACCGACGCGAGAGCTGAAATATTCCGCGTAATGCGCGAGCATACGATCCCACCGGAAACCATCCATCGGCTGACCGCCTTCATTTTCAGTGAGAGTGATGGACAGGTGCGCACCTCTGGCATCCTTGCTCGCAGCATTGCGGCACAGCAATTGCCTGAGCGCATGGCGCACATGATAGAAACCCTTAAGGAAGAGCTGAATTCTTTGGGGACTTATTATGAAATGCGCAGACGTAGTGCATTTTCCGGATTGCTCCAGTTAGGGCAATATGAAACATGCATTGGCGCCCTAACTCAAGAATCCCCATCCTCTCTCCACTGGCTTGCCGATTATCATAAGGCGGATAACCTGACAACCAGAACTCTGTTCGAGCATTGGGACAATCTGCATAACACAGCGCAGCAACTTGGGAAGAATATCGAGATACCTTGGGACGTACTCATTTATAACGGCACAGCAAGCGAAGCCTTGGTTAACAGCATTGCACGTAGCCAATTGGTGGAATATTTGAGGTCGGTTCCCAATAAAGATCGCTCGCCAGAAAGCTTGTCTTTAATGGCTGAATTGCTGCCAGGCTCCAATGAATTGCGTACTTGCTTGATCGAAACGATCAATGAAAATAACTATCGTGATGACAACAATTCGGAAGCACAACGTATCTATGCAGAGCAGTTCTGGGAAGATGAGCAGGCATTAAATGATCTAGGAGCGGCATGGGCACCATCAGATGTAGCCCCACCTTCACAGCCACTATCCAGATTTATATACGCTTTGGCTCTCGGTTGGCCCGACAATCCAATTCTTCAGGCACTATTGCAGCAAGACGCCCAGCCCAAACTTCCCTTACATATCGCGCTGGCACTTTGCAGCATCACTGAAGATGAAACAAAAGCGCTTGCTTGCATCGACAGGATGATTGATGCCTCTTCAGAATGGGGTCGTACATTGCCAGTTCAGTATCAGCAAGGGCTACGCAAATGGGCATTTACTCCATCGGCAGCTATAGTATTGCAAAAGTTAATCACTGATCCAGATAGCTCCCGCGTGATTACTGCTTTAAGACTCCTCAATATTACCGGAAGACTGACGAATGAAAATCGCATCGAAATGATAAGGAGATTTAATGAATGCCTCGGTGGTACCGCTAAGATGTTGGATGGAATAGACGTTCTTTATGGGAAAGCAACTTCGATTGCTCAAGCAATCGCGCAAGAACTCTGAATCGTCCCCGAAACAGTGGCTACCCTGCCTTATCGTCTGAAATGTACGCCAATACTGTCATCGACGGCACGACACAATTTGTCGGCCATGGCCGAGGTGCTGCCGGTGGATAGTCGATTTGTGTGAATGTTTGACTCAGTTACCTGCCGTTGGTACGCCGAAGACGCCAACGGCAGGATTGGGCCGATTATCGTCACTCAATGAATTTCTTTTATTAATCGAGGATGATTTTTGGCAATAAGAATTAATGGCATTTTTCATGAAATGAATCAGTCGCTATTATTGAAAATCAATAATTTGAAGATTTTTATATACAATCATGAGATAACCTCATAATATTATGAGGTTATCTCATGATTGTATAATATGAACTATATTGAATTCCGCCGACATCTTGGTAAAGCAGGTATTACAGTTGAGAAATTCTCAAGTCTGATTGGCGTAAGGGCAAACTCTGTTTCCAACTACTCCAAGAAAGAACAGGTTCCAGCTCAGTATGCAATTATTGCAATATTGATGGGTGAAAGTGTAGACCGTGGTATAGATGTCATAGCCATGCTTTCTAAATTTGGTATTAGATTTCAATCATCAAGAGAGGGAAATATTGCAAATATCAATGATTTTCGTATTTCTTCAAATAAAAGTGAAATTTAAGCATGTTAGATGAATTAGCAATCAAAACAGCAGTTATCGATCAGTTATATCTGACCGGATCATTAGATGATGCAGTCTTAATCAATGAGATGGTGGTAGCTAACTGGAGTAGAAGAACGGACTTGACCGTTGTAAATGGTAAGTTGCATGCCTTTGAAATCAAAAGCGACTTTGACAATCTTAATAGACTACAGGGTCAAGTAAGTACTTATTTAAGTAGATTTGATAAGGTAACTGTTGTCACCACTGCAAAATTTTTATCTGCAGTTAAAGACTCTCTTCCTCCTAACGTTGAGTTATGGGAGGTAACAGAGTTGGATTCAGAGAAATATATTCGCATTGTAAAAAGAGGAAAAACTCAATTAATTACTAATAAGAGAATATTATGTGGCTTTCTTCACAAGCCTGAATTGGTGGCATTTTTGAAGCAAAATAATATAATTTCCTCTACAGAAACATCTCGAGAGAATTTAATTTCGCAATGTGAATCACTTTCAAGTTATAAACTAAGGCAGTTTGTTTTATGCTCCCTCAAGCATCGCTATAAAGATACATTCAAACAATTTCAGGCAAAGCGAATTGATAAAACTAAAGTTGACGACTTGTACGCACTTAGTAAAAAAAGTTTATTAAAAAAAGAATATAAAGAAAACAATATTATTAACATTTCTAATTCAGCCCCACAGAAAAATATTAGATTTCTGGATATGCACTTATTAGAATTGAAATATGGTATTCAAGCTGACAGCATTCAGAAAACAGTTTTACTTAGAAAAGTAAGTTAAAAATCTTCATCTAGTGCATCCATTACAGACAACTCTAGCTGCTTCTCAATATGAATATTTACTCGTGCTGCTATCCATTTCGAGCGTACTTTCATACCATTGTTATTTCCGCTCGCTACATTAATAATTTTTTTACTACCCCAATAATCTTCGTCTAAAATTTCTGGATATTTCATTGTCAATGCTTTTGCTGTTTCGATATAACCATCGCCGTCTAGACCTGGTCTTCTTTCTATTGCCCATGCATCAAATAATGGGTATTCAATCTGCGGAGTATATTTACCACCTGTAGCAACATACACTTTTGAATGAATTGAACTATGATCCCCATATATAGCAGCATCTACACCTATCGCTTGATGAAGTTCCCGCTCTAATATATTAATAATCCCACTTTTCCTATCGCTATTCACATCCAAAAAAGGTGTAACTGTTGATGGATAGCTAGTCGAGATAATTGTTATTATTGCTTCTGGTATCTCATCTCGAATTTCATTGATAGCCGCTACGCAAGCAGCGATAGAGGCTGCCATTGTTTCTCGAATATATCCTGCATCTATAATGATTAATGCATTTTCTGGAGAGTCCATCGCAGAAATAGCGTTAATTACCTTTGTAGTATCGTTTGTATAATCAGTTATACGAAAAGCGACTTTGTTTAAGCCTATTGTCTCTAAAAGTCTTGTTTGCCTTATGATTTGAGACTGCTTAGCTTCTTGTACTATTTGTATTGTAGGGATGAAATTACTATGTGATTTAATGAAGTCGCACCAAGATTTAAAGTTGCTATCTGGATTCAACAAATTTTTCAGTTCATTATTTTGATATAAACTTTCCCTGGTCAAATCAACAATACAAGGACGATCTCCCACCGCAGAAATTAGCTTTCCAATTGACTCTGCCAATCCCTCAGCTTTTGGCCATGCACCTAAAGTCATTATTGGTACTAGTTTATTTTTTGTTAACTCTCTTAACTCACTGTATCCCTCAATTTCAGCAGGCCTTGTTCTTAACGCAGGGTAATATGAGAAATCATCAAATTTAATTTTCATTTGTTAAACCTTCTTGTTTAGGTTTTCTTGGCGTGGCTGTCTTTAGAGATTTAGATGCCAAAAACTCACTAATTGATATCAATCTTTCCTTTTCATTCTGTAACTCAACATTCTTTTCCGTTAATGTTATAAGTTGATCAGCATGCTTTTTCGTTAATGTTATAAGCTGCTCAGTCTGAGATGCTACTAATTTGATAAGTTTTGAACCCACCCATATTGAAGCAACAGTAGTTAATATTGCAGCACCCCATCCAGAGATAGCTAAATAGTAGGCATTCGGATTAGTTGCATATGAAAAATAAAGAGTTAAGCCAATTCCTGCTAAACCCGTTATAAAGCCACCGATTCCGAACCACATACCAAGAATAGTCGCTGAATCTGTATCAATTTTATTCATTAATTTTTCAAATTTCGCTACTTTTAATTGGTCAGGTTTACTAAATATTTACAGCTCAACTATTTACTTATGATTCTGCTACAACAAATCTTGGTTCAACTTATGGGGTCTTTAGTTGCAGCTTATGAGGGCAAACTTGCAACTTATGTGGTCGCTTACAAAAAAAGGAGCCGAAGCTCCTTTTTTCATATTAACCGCACTTACTTTCACCGCAATTCAAGCAAGTTAAGCATCCATCCATAATGATGCTAGCTTTGGTGTTACATTTCTTACAAAGCTGCGCACCTTTTGGGAAGCCTTCTTCGTTGACTTCTTCGCCTGATTTAGCGTGTTTTTCCATGTATTCCGTTTTTTTCTCTTCTACCAGTTTTTGCTGGTGTTCGTCTAAGCCTGGTTTTTTAAGCATGCCAATTTCTTGTAGGTGTTGCTCTACTACTTCGCCGATTTCTGCCACTAGGCTAGGGACAAACTTACCGCCTTTTTTGAAGTAGCCACCGCTTGGTTCAAACACGCTTTTAAGCTCTTCTACCAAGAAGGTCACGTCGCCACCCTTACGGAACACGGCTGACATCACGCGTGTTAGCGCCACAATCCATTGAAAGTGCTCCATGTTTTTGGAGTTGATAAATACTTCAAACGGACGGCGGTGTTCTTGTGGCGTGCCTTCGTTCATCACGATATCGTTAATGGTGATGTAGAGCGCGTGCTCGGTGACTGGTGTTTTAATTTTGTAGGTGTTACCTACCAACTTCTCTGGGCGGCCAAGTGGCTCACCTAATTGCACAACGTTAGTAGTGGCTTCTGCTACTTTAGCTTCGGCAGCTTTCGCTTTGTCTTCTTCTGACACTAGGTTGTAGCTAACGATTTTTTTATCAATTTTAATGGCCATGTCTGTTCTCCTGTGGGGTCTTTTTGGCTTTCCCGTTCCTTAATTGCTTGTTGTCTAGCGTTAAGTCAATGACGGCTTATTGCTATTTTTAAATGCTAGATGGTTGCCGTTACGAGCGATGCCAGTGCTAGGCGAAAAGCGGTTTTAAACCGGAGTGTACAAATAGTACATGAGGATTTAAAACTGCTTTTCAACACCGCAATGGTGAGCGCAGTAGGCAAACACTAGAATTTTCCGTAGTTTATATCACCGCTTTAGTGTTCATTATGATTGCTAATACCCGTCTAATAACGTATTTAATTGTAACAGGCATTAAAACTACTATGACTGTGTACATTACGATTAATAGTATGTGCAGTATGATAAAACACATAATATTGAATTTCAAGTAATATCGAACACATTATATTGTGTTATTACCTCGAATATTAACTACTTTCTTGTTAATAATCTCCTTACTTAATGCGGAGATCTTATCAAGTGCCCCACTCAACTCTAATGTTAGTCTATAGTTTTCTTGCGCAAGCTTATTTTTGTCAACTTCTAACTGAGTAAGGATTAGTTTAGATTTTTCAACCTTCTCTGCCTCCTTAGCTTCTAACGCTTTTTTTCTCTTGTAATCAGAAAGCCTTGGATTATCTTTATAGTTGTTTATTTTTTCTAATATATCCTTGTGGAGATAAACAGTTCCACGAGAAAGACTCGCTTCTTTAGCAACAGATGTAACACTTAGTCTTGTTCCCTTTTTTACGACCTTAGGGTTACCGTTAATAATTTGGTGAAATGCTTGAACTAGCGCATTATGATTTGCCTCTTCTTGTGAAATCTTAAAATCTCTCAATGCATTTTTTGATGCTTTATTGATATTTCTCATGCTCCGACCTATCACTTTGTAAGACTTTTAATAACTGGATTTACAACATTACTTAAGAAATTACTTATTGATTTCTTCTGATCTATACCTAAGTCATCTATCTCAAGCAACTCTTGATTAAGCAGTCTTATGTCCTCCCATGCAGGTAAATGCTCTTGCGTAACTATGGCCTGAGAGCATTTATTTACATTAGACGGATCAATCATACATCCATGAACACCGCTACACTCTCCATTTTCGATATCGCCTAAACACCAACTGACACCTGTAGATCTTAGTGTCACAGTATCAGCCATAGCCTTAATTACCTTATCCCTATTTTTAAAAACCACGCCTTTAAAGTAATCATCACGCGATTGATCTATGATTGCTCCGCCCTTACCAGCTATATTTTTACTATCAACAATATCGGTAAGTACATCCTTTGTTAACTCGTTGTAGTAACTTATAATATCTTGGGTTAAAGCTGTGTCCTCAATGTCGTACCAAGCCGTCATATCCAAACTAACGTGTTTGAAGTGTTCCTGGAGATACTTTAAGTTCATTGAGTTTTTAACCATAAATCGAACGAATGTTCTGCGAAACTGATGTGGATGCAAAGCCCAGTGCTTATCATTAAAAGTGGGCACATCATGAGTTTTAATAAATTCATGCAATTGTTGATGAATTGTTTTATTGCTAGATATTTTCCCCTCTAACTTTGATGACCTAACTAGCCACAATGAGTCTTTAATATTAACTAAGCTATAAAACTCACTTTCAATTTTCTCTAGTTTTTTGCCTGAGGTTAGAGGAGCATTTAAATCTTTATTCAATTCATCAATTTTATTGATGACTTCAGACCTTAATCTGAAAGTTAGTCTTTCAGCAACATCTACCGCTTTTGCAACCACCGGAGGAACCATCCAGCGTGCCTCTGTTTTTTTTTCCACAGTTTTATAATGATGGCCACGAATCCAAATATAGCCATCGAGAACATCTTTTTGTATGCACCCTACGTCTAAACTTGCAACCTCTGAATCCCGGATACCAGAAAACATTGCTACAACAATATAACAAGCAGTCCTTAGATTTCCGTAATCACGGCTTACTTCCTTAACATATTTATAGCCGTATTTATTTGCTGCTTTTCTCGAACGTCTGTGTGCTTCGGCTTCAGAATTTTGTAGAAGTGTTTCTTCAAAAGCAACCTTTGTAGCTTCGTATGCATCAAGGATATTTTTGGATAAATTCTCAACATAGTTAACGGCTATCGTTCCAAGCGCTAAGGCAATATGATCAGGAATAAAATCAAATCTATTTTCTTTTTGTTTTTCTTTTGATATTCCAGAAAGCTCATAAGGATTTTTATGTGGGTATGGATTTGTTAGCAATCCATTTGATATGTGTTCACTACAAAGCCACAGTTCGTTGATGACATCCAACCTTTTAAACATTTCGCCATCACTTATTGGTTTTCCAAATCGACTATCTGTAACCCTTAGATACGCTATGTATCGTTCAACGTTTTCGGCATCAAGGAGTCTAAAATCAAGTATATGTTGCGAAACCATCCATCTTACGAGTGGAATTAAACTTCTATGTGTTTTAATTATTGTTGTAGCTTTAGGGGCTACACCACGCTTGCTCTCACCTATCTGATTGCTATAAATAAAATCCTTTAATGTAATTAACAAAACTTCATAAGGCTCGTCTGTTAAATATTCCCCATTTAGCAGATCTATTTTCCAATTAATTCTCTTTGAACAATCTTTAAGATTTCTCTGTTCAATTTCTTTGTGATAGTTCCACACATCGTCTTTGTATCTTGATCCACTAGATGTAACCATAATCAATGATTTTTCAAAGAGATTAATTTTGTTCAGATCATAGATACTTAACGGTAGATTATTATTTATTTCCATTTATGCGCTCCCTGTTCCTAGAATCTTCCAAGCTGGGTATGGACTCATTCGCGCGTCTTGTTTTATCTTTTCTACATCTGAGGACAGTCCAAGTTTTGGGTATATGTCATTATCAATTGTACGAATAATCCACTCATAACCTTTTGCCCAAGCGGAGCTAGGCATGTGGTTTTTCTTTTCAAGTAACCACCAATAAAATGAAAACACCTTATGAGAGTCTTCTTTAGTTATCACCTGATTTTGGCACCGAAAACATGCCATAAACTTGGTACAAGATGTTTCTAAATCTCCTTTTAGAATGGGACTATTATTGGGGTTTTTACATGTTGAAACAGTCATCTGATTATGACCCGCAATCAGCTTCTCTGCCTCGTCTATTGAGCAATCAATTTCAGAGGACAAAATTTCTGGAATACTTTTAGCTAAAGTATTCTGCATAATAATGCCGTTAAATTTAAACGAAGATTTAAAATCTTCCTGATTAGCATCAAGATAACCCATGGTTGTATTGATACTTTTATGGTTTAAACTTTTCTGTAAATGCCTAATATCTCCTCCATTTATTTTCAAAAGGGAATGTGCAAATGTTGGCCGCATTCTTCTTACATTAAGCTCTAAAGGGCTTCCATCGTCATTTTTTAATTCATACTTATCTCTAAATCTCTGAATATTTACCCATAATTCGTGGTCAGTTAAACTTCTAACTTCATCATCTTGCGTAGTGACTAAAAATATCTTGTCAGAATATTTAGCTGGAGCCTTTTGCCTCAAAGGCTCAGATATCTCTATTAACCGCTCTATCAATGACACTATCTTCTTCGATACGTATGCTGTTTTATCTAAATCTCCATCTTCGTTTAAAGTTATTTTTTGAGATGAATATCCTCTATTCTTTTTGAGATTTAACTCATACCGACCATCTAGTATGCTTTTTTGCAGACTATTAATTGTAAGATCCAGTATAGGTTGAACATTAATTCCCGTTCTCATTGCTAAAATCAGAATGAAAGGCACGTATATTTGCCTATGTTTATGCACCGTCTTTATGTCAATTAATTCAAACTCTTCAGAACATGCTTCTACGATGCGCATTCGCTCGAGTTGGGAATATGGAACTGTTTTCTTGGTATTTAGAACAATTTTTGTGTAACCATTTTCAGGTAATTTAAGACCGGATCCTATTAACCCCATCGCGATTAGACGCTCAAAAGTATTTCGAATGGCTCCAAAAATATGCCGCTTAGTTCCTTGTGATAATTTATCAACACCAGAAACTTTATATCGATATTTAAGTGAAACATTTTGCACACTTAACCACGACTTAAATGACAACATTAAATTTAGGCTTATGTCGTCAATTGAATTAATATCAATGTGATTACTTTCAAGGAAACTCCAGAATTTTTTATAAGAATGCCAATACTTATCCCTCGTATCATTTGTAATTAAATGTCTAGTTCTCCAAAAGAAAACTGAAAAGCAATATGCCAACTCACTTCTATCACCCCAATTTGCTAAAGTTTCAAAATTCCATGACTTTTCATTTATCTCAATAACCCAACCAGGCGGCAAATCTTCAATTTCCTTAATTTCTTGGATTTCATATGTTTTACTTTTTTTTCTTATATCGCCCAAATTAATTCACCTCTGCAAATAATTTATCTATGTCTGCTTGAAAATCATCCATGAATCCCAGCCTATGGTCTGGTGTGGAATGCTCATATATCTGAGTAGTTGTGATTGAAGAATGACCAAGTAGCTTCTGAAGAGCACGCAAATCATTTGTTTTGATATAAAAATATGTTGCAAATGTATGTCTGAGCATGTGTGGAGTACAAACTATTCCAGTTCTATTACGTGCTTGGCTAAAATCCCGATTTAAGCAAGTTACACTTAATTCCTCCCCAAACTCAGACAACCAGAATCGTTCAGTTCTTAGACCAATAGCCTTGTTCTTTTTCATGAACAGTTTTTCAAGTTGTGGCCTTACTAAAACTCTATAGTGACGAAGTTGAATTAATAGCTGCCTTGAAATATAAACTGTTCTCCTTTTATTTCCTTTGCAAATATTTGCAGGTAAATCAATAGGAACAACACGTACAGATTGATTAATGCTAGCCTCCTTTTCCGCCTTTTGAACCGAAGCTATAGGTAATAAAGTCACCTCCTCGCGTCTCATCCCCGTCTGTAAAATCACTCTTGCCATTAAGCTAGCTCTTTCATTTAATAGCCCCTCTCCAATAAATCGCTTTGCATCATCTATTGGAAGATATTTTGGCAACTGCTCATGTTGCTTCAGCATTACATCTGCCGTATTAACAATAGCCAATCCTGTATGAGCTAAAAGTCCACCTGTTCTTCTTAACCTGACTTCGGCCATTGAGAATGGCAATGAGTCAATTTTTCCTTTCTTCAGCAAGTATTGATAAAACCTTACAACTTGACCTAATCTTTGATTAATTGTGTTTGTGCAATTAATACGCCCAGTTAGCTGACTCTTTTTTATTGTCATTGCATGTCTATATGCACCAATATGCTGTTCTTTTACTTCATTCCACTTGATGCCCTGAACCTCCAACCAACTGAAGTAATCGCATAAATTCCTACCATAAGTTTCCCAAGTTTTTCTTGATTCAGTTCTTCCATATGTAACTGCGATGTAGAACAAATAACTGTTCAATACATCAACCAATTTCATATCAATATCAACAACAAAAGGTATGCCTGCATATGGTTTTTTATTTAAAGTAAAATCACTGTCTGTAAAGAAAAGTTCCATCTACTATCCTGCGGATAAAATAAATTGCTTTAAAATATGTTTAACGTTTCGTGACCGTCATTAAATCTAATTAGCAAAATTACTAACAGTTCTAAGCATTGCTTAATAATGTAGAGCATCAACCTAAAACAGATGATTATTGAAGAATTTCAAAAACTTAGCTATAGAAAATCTGATGGCAAAACGCTTCAAGCTAAAGTATGGTTTGCTGCTGTGAGTAGCATCGAAAAGAAAAAATCTTATGGTTTAGACTTGTTGTTTTCAGATGAAAAGAATATTGATGGAACACTTAGAAAGAGGATGTTTGAAAATGCTGAAAATGGCATGTTGCCAAGCAGAGGTCAACATCCAAAAAGAAATTTTGACTTGATTAGTATTGTTGATGCACACCCCAAATATAAAGGCACAAAGTTAATTTTTGAATCACCATTTTGGTTACTTTTATATGGTAATTACAACTTGTTTTCTCAGAATAACTTTAGGGTCTTTTTATCTGAGTGCATCGTTCGCGCTCAAAACAACTATAACGCTAATTCTTTAAAAAATACGACTGAACGGTATTTTGAATTTAACAGTCAGAAAACTTATAGCAATAAATTACAAAGAAAGATTAAGATCGCAATACCATATTATCTTCTTGGCGATGCATCCTTTGATATTCTTGCTGTAATTGGAGGGCTATATCGAGAGGCATATTTATCATGCGCTGACAATTATGCAATCGCTATCAAAGAGTTCTTTCTTGATAGGCTTTTTGATTTACTTAAATCTAAATGGTTAACAGATGATTTGAAGAAAGAAATTTTCAGAGTTTCAAATGAACAAATTCTTTGCCCAATAAGCCAATATTCCAGAAATAAATCTCCATCAATTAGTTTAAACATGAAGTCTAATAACTTTAGTGAAGATCAGATTGATTTTATTAAACTACACAATAAATTTGCCAGACAGAAATTTAATTAAAGGGGTGATATTTTTCGGAGCTGTGGTGAGACTTTTCGGAACAAACTAGCAATAAATGAAAAAAAACAGCTAATTTTTACCGAAAGGCGGGACTCGTTTGCTATACCGTGCCAAGCCAGACCTATCTCACATTTATCATTAACATAATAAAAAACCCAGCATAGCTGGGTCTTGTCGTACCTAGAACAATGATTATTTGTTCATTACGTACATTGTTACTTCAAAGCCAAAACGCATTTCAGTCGCTGCTGGTGTTGTCCACATAATATTCTCCAAAGTGTTATATGTTTTGAACTGGCAAGATGTCTGTTCCATTGAGCTAATTATGCGCTCACCTGATAATTCAGCACTATTGGTACTCATGATTGAGCCCTCAGTAAAATCATGAACAGTAGGTCATCAAGCAATCTAGTGATGTATAAATAATATGAACGACTTTTATGGAGGAAGTACTGCGTATAGCTGATAACGCTACCTGCAAAATCTGGTTAGAATCAACCAACAGCTTTCTGTTGATTTCTTTTCTTCATTGTACTAATATTTGTACATAAAGGAGTTTAGTATGGAAGCCATAACGTATAGCCACACTCGTCAACATTTGGCGGAAATCATGAACAAGGTTGCAGACGATCGTGCTCCAGTGCTGATTACTCGACAAGCCGGGCAGCCAGTTGTCATGATGTCTCTGCAAGACTTCAATGCGCTTGAGGAAACCGCATACCTTATGCGCAGCCCCAAAAATGCAAAGCGACTCATGGAGTCAATTGAGCAGCTGGCTTCAAATGGAGGTAAATCCAGAGAGTTAATTGATGCCGATTAAGTTCTCAGACCAAGCTTGGGATGATTACCTATACTGGCAGGCTAATGATCGAGCCACGATAAAACGCATCAACACCCTTTTGAAAGAGATTCAACGTTCCCCGTTTGAGGGCATAGGAAAGCCGGAACCTCTCAAGCATAATCTTTCTGGATTTTGGTCAAGACGCATCGATGAAGAACATCGGTTAGTTTACTCGGTTCAGGATGACACTCTATTAATTGCCCAATGCCGATACCACTATTAATCAGTAATCTTGAATGCTTGTTTTGTCGAATCTAATGTTGGATTCAACCTTAAGATTGCAAATCGCCAATATTTTAATTAAGTGAATGTCCGCTTTGCGGCTTAACATAACTTTGGCATATTAGCGGGACAAAGCTGCCATTTAGTTTAGGTTTTTAGAGGTCAACAATCGGCCCAAAGCTGACCTTCATAATAACCTATGAAGATTTACAAAACCAATGAATCCCATACCAATAAAAAATATAGCGAATTGTGAATTTTCAAGTACTAGAGATTTATCATTCATCCTCTTCCCAAGCAAATTTTTTTTAGATTCTTCGCATAGTTAATTGAATGATTTTTTATTGTATTTAAACTAGACGACCGGTCTAATCTATGCAATAATGCATTTATGGGTAATGAACTTCCAATCACAAAGTCTGGCGATACGCGTCAGCAAATCCTCGATACAGCCAAGGGCATCATCCTCGGCAAGGGCTTTGCTGCGGCCGGCCTCAACGAGATACTTTCCACCGCAGGTGTGGCCAAGGGCTCGTTTTATCACTATTTCAAATCTAAAGAGCAGTTTGGCGACGCCTTGCTCAAAGATTACTTTGACGACTACCTGCAGATGTTAGAGCACATGCTTAAAGATGACGGCAGCACTAATTCCAGCCGCCTGCTGGGATTTTTCCAGTTCTGGCTGGATACGCAGTCTAGTGATGCCACAACGGATAAATGTCTGGTCGTTAAATTGAGTGCGGAAGTGACGGATCTTTCCGAATCCATGCGACTCACACTGAAAAATGGTACCGGTCGTGTGATAGCGTGCCTTACCAACTGCGTGCAAGAAGGAGTCCACAAAGGCGAGTTTCCGGTCAACCTCGATGCAAAAACTGTAACGGAAGAAATATACTATATGTGGATAGGCGCAACGCTTTTGACCAAGGTAGGCCGCACGCATGCAGCCTTGGAATGCGCCATGAATGCCACGAAAGAGAGATTGGGGCTTAATTGAGTACGATCTTTTTTATTTGGCCGAACACTAACCGACTGGTCTAATAACTGTAATTTTTAAGGAGTTTTGATGCTGAATTTTGATTTTTACAACCCGACGCGCATCGCTTTCGGCAAGGGCAAGGTCGCCGAAATCGACAAGTTGGTCCCTGCTAAGGCTCGCGTATTGATTGTTTACGGCGGCACTAGCGCCAAGAAGAATGGCACGCTGGATGAAGTCAAAGCCGCACTGGGCGGGCGTTATGCCGAAGAATTCAGCGGCATCGAGCCTAATCCGACTTATGAAACGCTCATGAAAGCCGTCTCTAAAATCAAGGCCAACAAGCTGGATTACCTACTGGCAGTCGGCGGTGGCTCGGTGATTGATGGCACTAAGTTTGTCGCGGCGGCGGTGTATGCCGAGGGCGACCCGTGGGAGATTTTGCTCCAGCGCGGTGCCAATGTGAAACAAGCCATGCCTTATGGCACGGTGCTGACCTTGCCAGCGACAGGCTCGGAGATGAACGACGGCTCGGTGATTTCACGCACCGAAACCGCATCCGGCTTACACGACAAGCTCTATTTCACCAGTGAGCATGTGTTCCCACAGTTCTCCGTGCTCGACCCGAGCAAGAGCTACACCCTGCCGCCGCGCCAGTTGGCTAACGGCGTGGTGGATGCCTACACCCACATCATGGAGCAATACCTGACCTACCCGGTGGAAGCGCGGGTGCAGGATCGCTTTGCCGAAGGCTTGCTACAGACCCTTATCGAGGTTGGTCCCAAGGTGCTGGCCAATCCGCAGGATTACGACACTCAGGCCAACTTCATGTGGGTCGCCACCCTAGCCTTGAATGGCTTGATCGGCTCCGGTGTGCCCAGCGACTGGTCGACGCACATGATAGGCCACGAAATCACCGCGCTGCATGGGTTGGATCACGCACAGACGCTGGCAATTATTCTGCCGACCATGTTGAGTGTGCGTCGCGAATCCAAGCGCGCCAAGCTGCTGCAATATGCCGAGCGCGTCTGGCATATCAGTGAAGGGTCAGAAGATGCTCGCATCGAAGCGGCCATCCAGAATACCCGCGCTTTTTTCGAGAGTCTCAGCGTGCCTACGCGCTTATCCGCCTACAACATCAGCGCGGATGCCATTCCTGCCCTGCTGGCGCAGCTTGAAAGTCATGGCATGGTAAAACTCGGTGAGCATGAGGATGTGACGCTGGATAAGTGCAGGGAAGTGCTGGAAGCCAGTATTTAAATTTTTAATAGGGTGGATAAAGCGCGATATCGCGAATTCACCACCTTTGTACTTATTTTTTATTAGGAGCAATCATGAGCAAAAAGTTAGCACTGTATGTACGTCTGCACGCCAAGCTAGGCAAGGAAGCAGCACTGGAGGCATTTCTGAAATCCGCACTGCCACTGGTGGAAAATGAGCCAGAAACCGCTACCTGGTACGCACTCAAATTCGGCCCTGCCACCTTTGGCATTTTCGATACCTTTAGCGATGAGCATGGCCGTCAAAAACACCTGACGGGCAAGATTGCCGAGGCACTGATGGCGAATGCCGCAGACTTGCTGGCCGAGATGCCGGTGATCGAAACCGTGGATTTACTGGCAGTCAAAGGCCAGGCTTAAATCAGTTTTTGGCTAAGTAGATAGCTCCTCCCCTGGCTATTTCGGGCCTACACTGGCACATCGCTTTCCTCCCTTTTGTGGTGTGTCAGTGTTTTTTCTTATAGAGCAGAATGTATACCCCTAATCCAAATCAATCGCCTACAGCCAACCGCGGCTGGCAGCGTGTATTCCAGCGCGGCAAACTCACGCTCGGTATCATGTTCCCGATCGAGGCATTCGAGCGCGATCAGCCGACCATGCACAACCAGGTAGCGCTGGCGCAGTTTGCCGAAAAAGCCGGTTTTGCCAGCCTCGGTTTTCGCGATGTGCCGCTGCGCGACCCGAATTTTGGCGATGTCGGCCAGGTATTCGACCCCTGGGCTTATCTCGGTTATATGGCCGCGCAGACCACAGAAATCGCACTGCTAACCGCATCCATCATCCTGCCGTTGCGTCACCCGATTCATATCGCCAAGGCCGCCGCCAGCATAGATCAGTTGTCCAATGGACGCTTGCTACTGGGTATTGCTAAGGGCGATAGGATGGTGGAGTTCCCGGCCTTCAATGTGGATTTTGAGTCGCGCGGTGCCATGTTTCGCGAAGAAGTCGAGTTGCTCAAAATTTATTGGTCAGAGTACTTCCCGCAATTAAGCAACAGCTTCGGCCATCTACAAGATGCCGATGTCATCCCCAAGCCGGTAGCTTCGCATGTGCCCTTGCTCGTTACCGGCCATAGCCAGCAGGATTTGGGCTGGATCGCGCGTAATGCCGATGGCTGGATGAGCTACCCGCGCAGCATTGAGGCACAGGCGCAGGTGGTGCAGCGCTGGCGCGATACGGTAGAAGCCGAATTGCCAGGGCAGTACAAACCATTCACGCAGTCTTATTTTATTGATCTTACCGATAATCCCAACGAAGCGCCTACACCGATTCATCTCGGGCATAGACTGGGAAGAAATGCGCTGCTGGTACATCTGCGCGCCAGCCAGCGTATCGGCGTGGATCACCTGATTTTCAACGTCAAATACGGCAAACGTCCAGCCGGTGAGGTGTTGCAGGAGTTGGCTGAATTTGTTTTATCGGAGTTTATATGAAGTTGTAGCGCAGGCGCCCCCGCCTGCATCCATCAAAAAATGCAGGCGGGTTGCCTGCGCTATAAAAATAGGAGCCACCATGAAAGCCGTTGCATTAACCAAGTATTTACCTATCAGCGATCCTGAATCGCTGATGGATGTCGAATTGCCCATCCCCGTCGCTACTGGTCACGATCTGTTAGTCAAGATCCACGCCATTGCAGTCAACCCCGTCGATACTAAGGTGCGCAAGCCTAAAGACAAGGTGGAAGCAACGCCCAAGGTGCTGGGCTGGGATGCCGCTGGCGAAGTGGTTGAAACCGGGCCGAATTGCACGCTGTTTAAACCTGGTGACAAAGTGTTTTATGCGGGTGACATCACGCGCTCGGGCTGCAATGCCGAATATCAGCTCATGGATGAGCGCATTGTGGGGCACATGCCGCAGAGCTTGAGTTATGAGCAGGCAGGAGCCCTCCCGTTGACCGCCATCACTGCGTGGGAGGCACTATTCGACCGGCTGAGCATTGCGCTTGATATAGCGCAGAACCGCAATAAAAGCCTGCTCATCATAGGCGGTGCAGGCGGCGTGGGTTCGATTGCAATCCAACTCGCGAACAAACTGGCGGGATTGACCGTGGTAGCTACGGCATCGCGGCCTGAGACCGTGCAATGGGTGCAGGAATTGGGCGCACAACACGTCATCAATCATAAGCATGACCTGGTGACGCAAATGCGCGAAATCGGCATTCCCCAACCAGATTATATTTTCTGCTGCAACGATACCGATGGCTATTTTTCTGTCATGGCCGAGCTCATCAAGCCGCAAGGCAAGATTTGCTCGATTGTCGAAACCGCACAGCCGGTGGACCTTAATCTGCTCAAGAATAAGAGCGCGACCTTCGCATGGGAGCTGATGTTTACACGTTCCATGTTTCAGACCGCCGACATGACTGAACAGCACCATATCCTCGACCGCATTGCCAAACTGGTGGATGAGGGCGTGCTGAAGACCACGCTCAATGAAACCATATCACCCATCAATGCTGCCAATCTGCGTAAAGCGCACGCTCAGCTCGAAGCAGGTGGCACCATAGGCAAGATCGTGTTGAGCGGCTGGCATTAAATTATAGATAGTATTTTCACATTATTTTTTACATTATCAGGAGATAAAAATGTCACGTGTCGTCAGATTCCACCAAACCGGTGGGCCAGAAGTATTACAGATAGCAGATGAACAAGTCGCCGCACCAGGCAAGGGTGAAGTGCAGATCAAAGTGCATGCCATCGGACTCAATCGTGCAGAAGTCATGTTCCGCAATGGTCAGTATCTGGAGGCGCCGCAACTGCCAGCGAAGCTGGGCTATGAGGCGGCGGGTACCATAGCCGGAGTAGGTGAGGGTGTAAGCGAGTTCCAAATTGGTGATGCGGTCAGCACAATCCCAGCGTTTTCACAGAATCAGTATGGCGTGTATGGTGAGTTGGCGAATGTGCCCGCATTTGCTGTGGTCAAGCATCCACCATCACTTTCTTGGCCGGAAGCTTCCGCCATCTGGATGCAATATATGACTGCCTACGGCGCATTGGTGGAGTTTGCCGATACCAAAGTCGGTGAGTTTGTGCTGATTCCGGCGGCATCCAGTAGCGTGGGTGTGGCAGCTATCGAGATTGCCAATCTGCTGGGTGCCATTCCTGTTGCTTTGACGCGCACCAGCAGCAAGCGCGAGGCTTTGCTCAAGGCCGGTGCCAAGCATGTGATTGCGACGGAAGAACAAGACCTGGTGACCGAAGTGAACCGCATTACCAATAATAAAGGTGCACGCGTGGTGTTCGATCCGGTTGGCGGGCCGACCATCAGCAAACTGGCAGAAGCGACAGCCCAAAGCGGCATTATTTTCCAGTATGGCGCGCTAAGTACAGAGCCGACGCCATTGCCGCTGTTCCCCGTGCTCGCCAAGCAATTAACCATACGCGGGTATACCTTATTTGAAATCAGCACTCATCCTGAACGCATGGCACGCGCCAAAGCCTTCATTGTGCAAGGGTTGACTGAAGGCAAGCTGAAACCGCTGGTGGCCAAAACCTATCCGCTAGCGCAGATTGTCGAAGCACACCGCTATATGGAATCCAACCAGCAGATCGGCAAAATTGTGGTGACAGTTTAGCACTATTAGCAACTGCATAGGCGCTTTGCAGTCGGTTGGGCAGTCAAGTTTGAGTGCCGAAATGAAGCCTCCACGATGAAAGTATACAAACATAGAATCTGGGGGCGTTAATGGTGGATTTTGTTTAGCAAGCTCACCCTAACCCTTTAGCGGGACGCCTGACGGTGCTCATGCATTCAACTGTTGAAGGTCAGTTAAGGGACGATTAGAGTCGGTTATTCTAACAGCTCATATAATTCTAAAGAGAAAGTCAGCTTAATCCTGTCTACTTTCAGTTTAAGGATATTAGGAGTATTTGAACTGCTATTTTAACTTTATTCCGGGATGGGGTTTTATGAAGGTCGAAAATGGATTCCGCGATGACATTCTGACTGTATCAGCAATCTTAATTCTACTTTTTATTTATGAGCATATATGACCCATAGCTGAACTTCATATATATATATTCAAAACAACTCTTCACATTTATGCATTTAAATGTGACAATGTATGCAACTTAAATTAAAGAGGCATATATGAACGTATCGTCATTATTTGAAGAAGTCCAATTAGGCGACTTGTTTTTACCCAATCGAATTGTATTACCGCCATTAACTCGCTGCCGTAGCACTCAACCGGGAAATGTGCCTAATGCATTAATGGCAACTTACTATAAACAACGCTCTACTGCTGGTTTTATGGTTACAGAAGGTACACAGATTGAAGCACGTGGGCAAGGTTATGCTTGGACGCCGGGCATACACTCTGAGGAGCAAATAGAAGGTTGGAAGAAAGTAACGAACGCTGTACACGAAAGTAGTGGAGTTATTTTTTGCCAACTTTGGCATGTTGGCCGAGTATCCCATTGCGAGTTACAGCCAAATGGAGATGCACCAGTTGCACCGTCAGCCATTCAGGCAAAGTCTGTAAAGGTCTTTATTGAGACTGGCCCGGGCGAAGGTGCTTTGGTTGAACCAAGCATGCCTCGTGAACTGACAACCGAAGAAGTAAAAGAGTTGGTTAATATATATCGTCAAGCTGCTAAAAATGCAAAATTGGCTGGATTTGATGGTGTTGAGCTTCACTCCGCTAACGGTTATCTGCTAAACCAATTCATATCTGAGCATACAAATCACAGAACTGACGAATACGGTGGCTCGCTAATCAATAGATTACGCTTTTTAAGAGAAGTGACTGAAGCTGTTATCGAAGTGTTCGGGCGTAATCGAGTAGGCGTTCGATTCGCTCCACTGTTTGCCACCACTACCGAAGACCGCGTTTATCTTGGCCTAGTAGAAAGTAACCCTCATGAAACCTACATTCGTGCTGCTGAAATGTTGAATGATCTTGGTATTGCATACATATCGATCGCAGAGGCAGATTGGGACAACAGCCCGGACTTGCCTGAAACATTTAGACGTGATTTACGTAAAACATTTGAGGGTGCGATAATTTATGCAGGTCGTTATACCGTAGAGAAGGCACTGACAGTAAATTCAAAAGGCTACGGTGATTTATATGCATTTGGTAAACCATTTATAGCAAACCCCGATTTACCGTATCGAATTCTAAAAGGATTATCGTTTAATCAAGTGCATAATGATACTCTTTACGGTGGTGGTGAAGCAGGATACATTGATTATCCAGTTAGCACATAATGATCAACTTTAATAGTGGGCTTTCCCACTGGCAATAAGGTGGGAGTACCATGGATTTGAATGAAGCATTAAAAATGCTAGCAAACCCAACAAGGCGTGCAATATTGGCTTGGTTAGCTAATCCTAATGAGGCGTTTGAGGACTACTCACAACTTTACCCGTACGAGATGTACGGGGTATGTGCAAGCCTGATTCAGGAGAAGGTTGGACTGTCCCAGCCTGCCACATCATTGTGCTTAAAAGCGTTGCAAGATGCGAACTTGGTTGAATCAACTAAAGTTGGTAAATGGACATACTACAAACGTAACTCGAAAGTGGTAGAGCAAGTATTAGCTGCCTTACGTGAGGTACTGAGTGAATAGTGAGTTCAATGGCCGCTTTGCGGATTAAGCAGAATATGGGACAAAGCTCCTCTTCACGGCTGAACGGTTACATATTTAGAAGCCGGGTCGAAGGGTAATATGATGAGTGATTCTCGCATAGCAGCCATATCTTCCATTGGGGTTTTACCAAACAGTCGTTTAAATTCACGGCTAAATTGTGAAGGACTCTCATAGCCAACTTTAGCGGAAGCATGCGCTGCTGAAGTACCGTCTTGAAACATGAGTAACCTGGCTTTATGTAACCGCGTTGTTTTCAGATATTGTATTGGAGATGTTGCAGTCACGGCTTTAAAACTGGCATGAAAGGCAGCCAAACTCATCCCGGTTTCATCAGCCAGTTTCGCGACGTTAAGATCATCTGCAAAATCAGAGTGTATCCTTCGCAAGGCCTTACTGATTTTACCCAAGTGATTTTGCTGGCTTAGTAATGCGCGAATAGCTTCACCTTGATTGCTGGTTAAAACCCGATAATGAATCTCCCGCAAGATTGAATGGCCAAGAATATCCGTATCGTTAGCCGAAGTTAATGCTTGCAACAGTCTTAGTACTGTATTAGAAAGCTTAGCATCCAATGGGGTGGATACCATCCCATGAGTTCCAAGCTCAGAATGGGAAGACCCTTGATCAAGCATCAAGATCAGCTCGGAGAGAATGGGTATATTAATGCGAATCGAAATACCCATTAAAGGCTCTTCTTCACTGGCGATCGTTTCGCTTTCAAACGGCAGTGGAACCGACAGCACCAAAAAATGCTGCGGGTTGTAATGAAAAACTTCTTGACCTAAATAACCAATTTTACGACCTGAGCAAATCACCACGATGCTTGGTTCATATAAAACCGGACTGCGCGGCAAAGAGCGGTTCCAGCGCATGAGCTTCACACCTTCTAAAGGGGTGAGAGTAAAGCCTTCAGTCGGCGCCAAACGCTTAAGGAGGTCGCATATGTCGCTTTGATCGGACTCCTGCCAGCAGTTCATCTTAGTCATAAAAATTATATATTTAGGTTACAAAACTATATTATATCAACTATAAATTCATATTTATAAATAGTTTTAGGCAATAAATAAGGAGTTTTATGTATTCAAAAAATCTCATTGCCTCAGTAAACTACTATTGGTCTAGTTTCGATAACAAGGAGTAAATATGAAAGTGCAATTAAACCTACTTGCATTCATGCTGGGAACAGCATTTAGTGCGGTATCGCTAAATACTTATGCTGAAGCAGCAGATGCCCAGGCGAATTTAAGTAAATTAAACGTCCCTGCAGGCTTTAAAATCGAAGTCTATGCGGATGTGCCAGATGCACGCCAAATGGCATTAGGTACCAATGGAAATATATATGTCGGCACGCGTGGCAATAAGGTCTATGCAGTCGTTGACAAGAACAAAGATCACAAAGCAGATCAAGTAATTACCATATTAGACGATTTGAACATTGGTAATGGTGTGGCGATGTACAAGGGTAACCTGTACGTGGCAGAACAGAACCGTATTACACGTTATGCTGCGCCAGATTTTGATTTGACACTGCCATTCAAGCAAATGCGCGAAGTCATCTATGACAAGCTGCCGAATAAGGCTCACCATGGCTGGCGATATATCGCTTTCGGTCCGGACAACAAGCTATATGTAACAGTGGGTGCGCCTTGCAATATTTGTGAAACAAAAGGGATTGAAGGTTCTATCATCAGAATGGATCCGGATGGCAGTAACGTAGAAACCTTTGCAAAAGGCGTTCGCAACTCGGTAGGTGTCGATTTTCAGCCAGACACCAATGTGGTCTATTTCACCGATAACGGCGGCGACATGATGGGCGACGATATCCCGCATGACGAATTAAACGCAGCGGTCAAAGCAGGCCAGCACTTCGGTTTTCCTTACTACGCTGGCGGTGACGCTCGTTCCCCGCAGTTGAAAGATAAAACACCACCAAAGAATGTCGTTTTTCCGGCAGCTGAGTTTCAGGCGCATAGCGCCAACCTGGGTTTTAAATTCTATAGTGGTAAACAGTTTCCTGAGGAATACCAAGGTAGCGCAATTGTCGCCCAACATGGGTCATGGAATCGCAGCAAGCCGGTTGGTTATCAACTGATGAAGGTGAAATTCGACGCCCAGCATCGCGTGACTGGAACTGAGGTGTTCATTGATGGCTGGTTGAATAATGGCGAAATCTGGGGACGCCCAACGGATGTGCTGCAATTGCCTGATGGCTCATTGCTGGTATCTGATGACTACAACGGCGTGATTTACCGCGTTAGTTATGGCGAAGGTAATGCTGACGCTAAAGCACCAGCTACTGCTACAGCACTTGGCACTGTAACGGGTTTGAAAATGCCTGAGTCTTCGATTGCCCATCCGGATGGGCGTATATTTGTTACGGAAATCGGTGAATTCGGCAAGAGCGGTGACGGTAAGGTGACTGTGATTAATGCTAACGGTTCAAAATCTACATTAGCTGATGGTTTGAATGATCCAAAAGGAATCGATATGTTCAATAATCAGCTGTATGTTGCAGATATGGATCAGGTAGTACGTATTGATCTGCAAGGTAATAAAACGGTAATTGCAAAACCATCAGATTTCCAGAGCAAACCAGTTTTTCTGAATGACATTGAAATCGATGGCTTAGGCAACGTGTATGTATCCGATAGCGGGGAAGATAATGGTAAACATGCTGCCATTTACAAGATTACGTCTCAAGGGCAAGTGGTGCAACTCATCAGCGATAAATCCGGCATAAAACGCCCAAATGGTTTATTAATGGATGGCCCCAATGCATTATTGGTTGCAGACTTTGGTACAGGAAAACTGTTCCGCATAGACTATTCTGAACAAGACGGCAAAGTTAAGTCTAATTTGACGCTGCTGAATCAAGGCTTTGGTGCTGCTGATGGTTTGATACGTGATCCTAGCGGTGTACTCTACATCAGCGATTGGGCTGGCGGCAAAGTTTGGCAATTAAGCGAACCCAAGGCGACTCCGCAATTGATTAGCGAAGGAAATCAGTCGTCAGCAGACATTAACTTATCAGCCGATGGTAGAACGATACTGATGCCCGATATGAAGGCCGGGACATTGGTTCCAATTTCAATTCGTTAATTGATAAAACAATATAAAAGGCCGGAATTCCGGCCTTTTATATTTTGAGATGTTACATGAATGATGCATGCGACTTGTGCTGCAATTTGCCCACAAGCTAAAGCTTTTGTCTAGACTGTGCAGCATACAATAATAAAGTCATAATCTGACGCCTTGAGATGTATTTTATATTGGGAAATTAGATGAACAAATGGTTAATATTAGGTGCAGCAATTGTTGCAGAAACCATTGCTACTGCGGCATTGAAGTCAAGTGAAGGCTTTACGAAACTAATTCCTTCTGCGGTTGTGATAATAGGATATGGAATAGCATTTTACTTTCTTTCAATAACCTTACGCTCGATTCCAGTCGGTATTGCTTATGCAATTTGGTCAGGCGTAGGAATTGTTCTGATTACTATTATTGGCTGGGGATTTTTTGGTCAGAAACTAGATATTCCCGCACTTATTGGCATTGGTCTAATTATCGCTGGGGTCGTAACGATGAATGTTTTTTCCAGTTCAGGACACTGAAACTGTAAAAATCAAGGTTAACTGCAGCGTTCACTTGAGGCCGTTGTAGTGTATTTCAAATTTAAACTGGCCGTCAGCTATGCGGATTTAGCTGACCGACAAAAACCTATTAAGAGTGAATCAGTATCCAAAAAATTGATTAATTTGGGTTTAAAGGTGAGAAGACTCGGAGCTAAGGCGATACAAACTTGGCTTAAGGTTAAACTTTTCGGAGTCAAAGTCCGCTTAAATAATCTAATGGTGAGAAAATTCGGAGTATAAACTGGTCAAATCAAGAGATAGTGAGAATTTCCGGGAGAAAATGCCTACTTTTTAAGCATTTATTACTAATTAATTCCGAAAAATATCACCATAACCACGAAAAAACTCACCTTTAAATACTAAACATATCTAGATTGGTTTTTTCTAGTCCGAATAAATTTGGTGATGTGGTTTTAAAATTTTCACTATGACCAAGCCTCTCCTAGTGCTTCAGCCTGCTGCAATACCAGCGTCACAGCTTCTTCCTGCATGTCAGGTGGGTATTTATATTTGCGCAATATTCTTTTCACCATTAACCGCAGCTTAGCTCGCACGCTTTCACGCGCAGACCAATCCACACTAAGGTTGTTACGTAAGTTTTCAGTTAACTCATGCGCTATTTTCTTCAGAGTCTCATCCGATAATTCACGTACCGCTGATTCATTATCAGCTAGCGCGTCATAGAATCGGATTTCATCATTAGTGAGTCCGAGCTCATCACCGCGACTGGCAGCCGCTCGGAATTTCTTAGCCATATCAATCAGCTCTTCAATCACCTGAGCTGTTTCAATGGCACGGTTCTGGTAACGTTTGATCACGTTGGCAAGCATGTCTGAGAATTTCTTATCCTGAACCACATTCCCAGCGAACTTGGATTTGATCTCACCTTCCAGCAAACGCTCCAGCAGCTCTACCGCTAGGTTACGTTCTGGCAAGTTGCGCACTTCTGCCAAGAAGTCATCATCAAGAATACCGATGTTTGGCTTATCCAAGCCTACGGCTTCAAACACATCAACAACTTCTTCAGACACCACTGCTGAGCCGATGATTTGGCGGATTGCTAACTCACGGCTCTCATCCGTACGCTTCTGCTGGCTGATATCGCGCTTGGTTAATATGACCTTCACAGCTTGAAAGAAGGCCACCTCTTCACGCACGGCTTTGGCTTCATCTAGTGTGCAGCACAATGTGAATGCTTTAGTCATCGCTAATGCTGTATCAGCAAACCGTTTCTTGCCGTCTTTCTGACCAAGCACATGGTTAGCGGCTCCCGCCAGACGCTTATGCCCAGTGGTTATAAAGTCACTGAAGTCGAAGCCATGCATCATGCCACGTAGAATATCGAGCTTTTCTTCTAGGATGGCATAGGCTTCTGCAGCATCGACTGTCGGTTTACCTCGGCCTTGGCTTGCAGTGTATTCTTTGAGAGCACTCTTTAATTCATTAGCGATGCCAATGTAATCTACGACCAAGCCACCCTGCTTGTCTTTGAACACCCTATTCACACGCGCAATGGCCTGCATCAGGTTATGGCCCTTCATTGGCTTATCGACATATAGCGTGTGAACACAAGGCGCATCAAACCCTGTAAGCCACATATCACGCACAATGACGATTCTTAGTGGGTCTTCCGGGTCTTTAAAGCGCTTCTCTAGGCGCTTTTTTATCTGTCCATTGTGGATGTGTGGGCGAAGCAGTTCTTTGTCGCTTGCTGAGCCTGTCATGACGATTTTAATGGCGCCTTTTTCTGGGTCAGTGTCGTGCCAGTCTGGACGCAGTTTGATAATCTCATTGTAGAGATGGACGCAAATCTCACGGCTCATGGCAACGACCATCGCTTTGCCACTTTGTGCTTGATTGCGTTCTTCAAAGTGTGCCACCAAATCCGCTGCAACACTGGCGACCCTAGGCTCGGCACCGACTACTTTTTCTAGGGCTGCCCAGCGGCTTTTTAGCTTGGCTTGCTGGCTTTCTTCTTCATCTTCAGCCAGCTCATCAACTTCATCATCTATCAGCGGCAGTTCTTCGGCTTTTAGTGACAGCTTTGCTAGTCGTGATTCAAAGTAGATAGCAACCGTTGCACCATCCTCTTTCGCTTGCTGCATGTCGTAAACGTGAATGTAATCACCAAATACAGCACGAGTGTCGCGGTCTTCTGATGACACTGGCGTACCTGTAAATGCTACGAAGGTTGCATTGGGTAATGCATCGCGTAGGTGTTGTGCATAACCTACCTGGTATTTTTCGCTACCTTCTTTGCCTTTCAGCTTCGCTTCAAACCCATATTGAGTGCGGTGTGCTTCATCTGCGATCACAACAATATTGCTGCGCTCTGATAGCACGGGGAATGTGTCTTCATCCTCACCAGGCATAAATTTCTGGATAGTGGCAAATACGATACCGCCAGAAGGTCTGTTACCTAATTTAGCGCGTAAATCTTGTCGGGTATTCGCTTGCACTGGTTGCTCACGCAGTAAGTCCTGCGCCAGCGAGAACACCCCGAACAATTGCCCGTCAAGGTCATTGCGGTCAGTAATTACAACAATGGTGGGGTTCTCCATGGCAGATTCTTGCATAACACGAGCTGCAAAGCAGGTCATGGTGATGCTCTTGCCGCTGCCTTGGGTATGCCATACCACGCCACCCTTATGTGTACCACCTGGACGTGAAGCTGTCACCACTTGGTTAATCGCCGCACGTACCGCATGGAACTGGTGATAGCCTGCTACTTTCTTGATGAGCGTGCCATCATCTTCAAACAGCACAAAGTAACGCAGATAATCGAGCAGGTAGGCTGGTGCCAATATCCCACGAATCAGTGTTTCCAGTTCATTAAATTGACCTAATGGGTCTAGTGTCACGCCATCAATCGTGCGCCACTGCATAAAGCGTTCGGCATTGCTGGAGAGCGAACCTAAGCGTGCTTCACTGCCATCTGAGATAACTAGCAGCTCGTTATATTGAAATACGTCTGGAATTTGTTCTTTGTAGGTTTGTATCTGGTCATAAGCTTTCCAGATGTCGGCGTTCTCATCGGCTGGGTTCTTTAACTCTAACAGCACCAATGGCAAGCCATTAACGAACAAGATAATGTCTGGGCGGCGGGTATGATGTGGGCCTTTGATCGAGAACTGATTGATAGCCAGCCATTCATTATTCGCGGGGCTTATCCAGTCAATTAAGCGTACAAAGTCACCGCGCGTTTCGCCATCTTTCTGATACTGAACGGGAACGCCAGTGACAAGCAGTTGATGAACCCTACGATTCGCTGTTAGCAATACAGGAACGCCCAAATCCAGCACCTGTTGAACGGCATCTTGCCGCGCAACTAATGGAATAGATGGATTGAGGCGATTAACAGCAGAATGCAGTCGTTCTACAAGGATAACCTGTTGATAATTGGCTCGCTCTGGACTGCTTCCGTCAAACGCAATATCCGGGCCATATAAATGGGTGTAGCCAGAATCGCTCAGCCAGCTCAGTGCTTCTTGTTCTAGTTGGTCTTCGGTCATTAGTGATACTCACTGTCAGGAGCTTCATCACTGAAATCAGGGCCGACAGAACCAAAATCTAATGTTCGGCGACCATAAACCAACTCAATTTCAGTAACTTCAGGATTTTCTATATTCAGGTCTTCAAACGTTAAGAGAACATCTACTTTTACTGACTGCTCTACGCTTACCGATGCACCACCAATATTGACCATATCATGGTCAAAGCCATCCTTTACTGAAAATGAAAAAATACATGATGCATCCAACTTAAGCTGCATTGTGACCTGCACCACAAGTGTATCATCTCTGTAATCCATAACATTAAATTCAGGCTTTCCATGAGACCCTGCAAATGTGGCGCTAATTAAATCTATTTCATCTAAGTCAGCATCATAGTAACAATAAGAGTCTGCTTCTAGCTCCCAGTCAATTAACCAAATGTTGTTAGCAATAGTAGTTTCAATTTCGCTGATTAAATGAGGATAATTGCCTTTAATAAAATTTGCTTCTAATTTCTTACAAAGCGATGATATATGTGTATCTCTTTGTTGAATAACTGAAAGTGCACTTGTAAGACTATCTATAGAATATAAATAATCAGAACCTTCGCAAAAACGCATGCAACCCTTATCATTAGTTACAAACAACATGGATTTATGATGTTTTTTAGCCCAAGACTCTAATGAAAGTAATGCCATAGCATCGGGAAACTCAGATTTTTTATCTGCAGAAGTCTCAAAGGGGGGGTGCAGGTCAAAATACATTTTAAGAAGTTCATCAATATCCAGTGTTGTGTTTGTTCTGATCACACTAGCGCCACATCTAGAAACAAAGTCTTTTAGTTTCTTTGAAGCCAATTCTTTAACTGGTTCAGTTCCTAGAAGGCTATCAATAACAACAGCCTCTTTTCCTGCTTGCTCTTGCCAATATTTACCTACCTCACGAAGTGCACTTCTCAGCTTCACTTTAGCTTCATCAGAGTGCTTGGCTATATGGCCGATAACTTCTTTAATTGTTATCTCAGAGAATATTAGTTCAAAAGTGTTGTCTTTAAACTGCTCTAAATGTTTAAGTAAACCTTTATCTAGACGGTAATCATTTGCTGTGAAAATACATGTATCAACAGAAATTGCGCTTATAGTACCGTCTAGCAACATGCCTTTTGCGACTTCGAGCCGCTTAGCTTTTTCCGCTTCAAATTGGTCATTTTTTTTTGATTTTTTAGTCATATCAACTCTTTCAGGAAGTTTTCTTTAGCTTCTGGTAGCCGTAATTGACCTGAGATTAGGCGCGGAAGCAGGGTGTCACGGAGTGTTGCTAGTATGTTGACTTGTCTTGTATTTGACTCAATTTTGAGATGAATGGAAGATGTAATCCGAGAAAACTCATCACATATTTCAAGTGGAGGAACTATAATTTCTTTCACGGCAAGTTCCATCCAGTGCCTCCTGTACTCCTGAAATGTCTGCTTATCTTTAATCGCGTAATACGTCCAAAGTGTTGGTCTATTACTCCCTTTAATTGCAATCACATTCATTGAAATATCGAATGGCTCACAAGAAAGATGGGTAACACAAGTATGGTCACCAAAAATAAATATCGGCTCATTTGGTGTTGCTTGAAATTGAGCGTTTCCGTCATGGTAGCCTAGTAAGACTCCTGCTCCTTGCTCATAGACAGGAATAGCACCAGATGATTGGACTTGCTCTTTTGTATACCTTACTTTTGTTGATAGACGAGTCAGCAATGATTCTGCTTTTCTTATATCCCACCCCCTCGGCACCAACCCCAACTCCGACTCTTCAAAGCCATCAGGAAAGAGTGCAGCGGTAGCTTCATCCATACCATCAGGTACGCGTCCTTCTTGCTTAGCGCGGACAGGGTCAAAATCCACAAACCATGATTTGAACAATGCCTGCGCAATGGATTCGAGCGTGGCGTTGGTTTCGCGTAGGAGAGTGATGCGGTCGTCAAGCGCACCAAGTAATTTTCCAATATTTCGCTGCTCATCCATAGGTGGAGTCGAAATTGGAAATCCACGAAGTGACCCTAGACCAATGAATGGTTGGGCACTCCCTCGGGTACTTCCTTTTATGAAGTCCTGCACTTGAGGTGATAGGAGAAAGTATTCAAGATATCTGGGATAAATAATGGATTGGTTCGGCTTGAATAATGCAACATTTTTAATGCTAAACGAGCGGTCTGTTTGAACACGTACTAAATCCCCTATTGAGTTGCCAATGTTTGCAAACAGAATGTCATCACGTTCAGCTTTGGAGCGTACAAGGATTTTCTGATGTTCAGAATCAGATATGTTGTAGGTCACTGCAAAATCAATCTTACGGTCTTTTATTGCCTTTCCGGTTACAAGAGGGTGTCCACCTTCCAAAACTGGCTTTGGTGAATCATGTGTCCCATCGGTTACTTGAAGGCATACATCTGATAGTGTTGCTTCATGCCAATCATCAGGAAAAGACCCTAAAACACTTAGTGGCAAATATTCGTTATCAACTTTAGCCATAAAACCCAAGCCCCCCCAGCTTCTGCCGTATCAACTGGTCAAGCTCAGCTCCTTTTGCCATCTGTTCACCCAGCTTCTCGGTGAGCTTTTGCATCTTATCTGCAAAGGCTTCATCATCGTATTCTACGTCTTCCGCACCTACATATCTTCCTGGTGTCAGTACATGACCGTGCTCAGCAATTTCAGCCAGCTTTACGCTGCGGCAGTAACCTGCAATGTCTTGATACTCTCCAGCATCAGCTTCACCACGCCATGCCGCCACGGTGCCAGCAATACGTTCAATCACTTCATCAGCCAGCTCGCTTTGTACGCGACTAATCATCCTGCCAAGTTTGCGTGCGTCAATAAATAGCACTTCGCCTTTACTTGCTGTCTTTTCTTTAGCTAAGAACCACAAGCATGCGGGTATTTGTGTGTTAAAGAATAACTGGCCGGGTAATGCAATCATGACTTCCACCACATCAGCATCGACCATGGCTCGGCGAATTTCACCTTCACTGTTTTGGCTGGAGCTCATAGAACCGTTTGCCAGCACAATACCAGCACGACCACTAGATTTGAGGTGGTAAAGCATGTGTTGTAACCATGCATAGTTGGCATTGCCTTGTGGTGGTGTACCATACACCCAGCGTGGGTCACCTTCTAAGCTGCCATGCCACCAATCGCTGATATTAAAAGGCGGGTTAGCTAGAATGAAATCAGCGCGTAAATCTGGATGCTGGTTTTTAGTGAAGGTGTCGCCCGGCTCACGGCCTAGGTTGAAATCAATGCCACGGATGGCAAGGTTCATGGCAGCTAGGCGCCATGTGGTTGGGTTGGATTCTTGGCCGTAGATAGAAACGTCACCTAGCTTGCCGCCATGAGCTTCAATAAACTTTTCGGATTGCACAAACATACCACCAGAACCGCAGCAAGGGTCATATACCTTGCCGTGATGTGGGGAAAGTACCGCAACCAGTGTTTTAACAATGCTTGCTGGGGTATAGAACTGCCCGCCCTTTTTACCTTCCGCACTGGCAAACTGACCTAGGAAGTATTCATAGACTTGGCCCAAGATATCGCGTGCTTTGCTTGGATCATCACCAAAGCCGATGGTGGAGACTAAATCCACCAGTTCACCCAGCTTGCCATCTGGCAATTGTGCACGCGCGTAGCGTTTATCCAGAATACCTTTAAGCTTGGGGTTTTCAACTTCTATAACAGTCAAGGCATCATCAATACGCTTGCCAATATCTGGCTGCTTGGCTGCTGCACGTAGCGCTTCCCAGCGGGCGGTTTCTGGCACCCAGAACACGTTGACCTCTTTGTAGTAGTCGCGGTCTTCCAGTTCGTCAGCTAAGAGTTCAGCATCAGCATCTGGTAGGTAATACTCATCATTTTCATCGGCAAAACGGTGCTGTAATTCAGTTCGGCGTGCTGCAAAGGTATCCGATACATATTTAACGAAAATGAGGCCAAGCACTAGATGTTTGTACTCAGCTGCATCCATATTAGCGCGTAACTTATCAGCGGTTGCCCAAAGGGTCTTTTTGATATCTTCGATCATAGTCTTCTATTATTAGTCTTGTTGACTTGAACGATTATGCACGAGGATTAAGATGTGTGGCAATTAATCGGGGTAATTTATAGATGAATATGTTCTGGATTTTTAATGACAGTTCTACAACGCGACGTGATTACTATGTTGTATTTGAAAGAAGCGGCATTTCTACAGCACACTAACTATTATCTGTTACAGACTACCTATTTGACCAGTTGCACTTTGTTTATAGACCAGACTGTTCAATTAACTAAAAATTATTCTAATTTCGTTCATGAAACCGTTCTAGGGAGCAGCTCAAAACGTTTAGTAGTTAATAAAACGGGGACAGATGTCCCCGCTGTAAATCTAATTACTTAGATGGATCTGGTTTAACAGGATGTTTAATAACTTCCCGCTCAACCCTATCTTGATTCATGCGTTTGGCTTTTTCTGGTGAAAGAAATTCGCCTGTGCGTGAGTCGCGATAATGCACCTGCTTACGTGTAGTTGCCATAATGGACTCCTAATTAACGTAGTTGATAAACCAACATCAACATTAGCGCTTGCTTTATCCCATTTACATATTTACTATGCAAACTCTGAGTGAGACAGCAATCTATTGTTGTGTTGCCCCAAGGCTGGATAGTTTGCGCTATCTAGCCTTTTTCATGCGCGAATGTTCACAACACATCGAAATTTAATAATTAAATTAAATGTGAATCTCACGTTCGCTTCAAATCAAATCTCAAACTTTTAAATAAATTTGAATTCACACTAATTTTGGAGTCCAAATAAATTTCAAAAACAAATAAAAAAGGCCAGTCAAAAATTAACTGGCCTTAGATAAAACAGTATTGAACACGATATTGAATTAATTACATATATTTCAAATACTTACTAGAAATATATGAAACCACAACCATTCAATCATAAATCATTACCAATCGTGCTTAACACATATTAAAATAAACCATTAATAATCAATATATTAGGTAATACAATCACACCTAAAACTTGCCGTAGTAGCCTTCTTTTAATGCATCATACAAGTTCGCCGCTGAGTGAATCTCACCATCATATTCAATCTCATCATTACCTTTGGCTTCAATCTCAGTGCCGTCTTCTAAAGTAAATTTGTAAGTAGTGCTTTCTAAGTCTTTTTCTGTCACCAATACACCTTGGAACGCTTCTGGGTTAAATCTAAACGTTGTGCAACCTTTTAGACCTTTGTCGTAAGCGTATAGATAGATGTTTTTGAAGTCTTCAAAATCATAATCTGTTGGCACGTTAATGGTTTTTGAAATTGAGCTATCAATCCATTTTTGTGATGCAGCTTGAATATCCACGTGGGCTTTAGCCATGATGCTAGAAGAATCTAGGAAGTATTCTGGTAATTGTTCTTCTGGCTTGTCGCTAAATGGCATTGCATTTGGGTTGATTAACTCGCGGTAAGCTAATAACTCATAAGAGAACACATCGACTTTCTCTTTTGATTTTTTACCTTCACGAATCACGTTACGTGCGTAGTGGTGCGCGAATGATGGCTCGATACCGTTACTTGCGTTATTAGCTAGTGATAATGAAATAGTACCTGTTGGTGCGATTGAGCTATGGTGCGTGAAACGTACGCCTTTAGTGGCGATTTGGTTACGCAAGCCTTCTGGGAACTGTTGCATGTAGCGGCTGTATTTACCCAACAATACTTTACCTGCGATTTTTTGGCCAACTTTAATGCCGTCTGCTGCCATTTCTGGACGTTTTGCCAGCATATCTGCGGTGACTTCAAATTTCTCATCCATGATCGGTGCTGGGCCTTTTTCTTCAGCCAATTGCACGCCTACGCTCCAGCCTTCTTCAGCCATCACGCGCGTCACTTCTTCTGTGAACTTGATTGACTCTTCTTCACCGTATTTCATTTTCATCATGGTGAGGCTAGAACCTAAACCTAAGTAACCCATACCATGACGGCGTTTACGCATGATTTCATCGCGTTGTTGTTGTAATGGTAGGCCGTTGATTTCCACCACGTTATCTAGCATACGGGTGAAAATCGCGACCACTTCGCGGTATTCTTTCCAGTCGAAGTAAGCTTCATCGGTAAATGGTTTTTTCACAAAACGGGTGAGGTTAACTGAACCTAACAAGCATGCGCCATAAGGTGGTAATGGTTGTTCGCCACATGGGTTAGTTGCGCGGATGTTTTCGCAGAACCAGTTGTTGTTCATTTCGTTCACGCGGTCGATCAAAATAAAGCCTGGCTCAGCAAAATCGTAAGTGGAGGACATAATCACATCCCACAAACGGCGTGCCTTAATGGTTTTGTAGACGCGGCATGCAACTTTGCCTGCATCTACACCATCTGTTTTAGTCAGGTATTTACCCTTGATTGGCCACTCGCGCCATACTACTTGGCTTTCGTCATTGGTATTTAAAGCATCAACAATCGCTTCTTTTTCTGTCACAGGGAATGCTAGTTTCCACTCAGCATCGGCTTTTACTGCCTCCATGAACTCTTTAGTGATCAGGCATGACAAGTTAAATTGGCGTAAACGGCCATTTTCACGTTTTGCTTTGATGAAGTCTGTCACATCTGGGTGTGAGATATCAAACGTTGCCATTTGCGCACCACGACGGCCACCCGCAGAAGACACGGTGAAACACATTTTGTCGTAGATATCCATGAAAGATAATGGACCGCTGGTGTAAGCACCTGCACCCGCGACAAACGCACCTTTTGGACGCAAAGTAGAGAACTCATAACCAATACCGCAACCTGCTTTTAGGGTTAAGCCTGCTTCATGCACTTTGCCTAAAATATCATCCATACTGTCTGAGATCACGCCAGAAACTGTACAGTTGATGGTAGAAGTGGCTGGTTTATGCTCCAAGGCACCCGCGTTAGAAGTAATACGGCCTGCTGGAATAGCGCCGCGACGCAATGCCCACAGGAATTTCTCATGCCATTCAGCACGTTTTTCTTCTGTGGTTTCTACATCTGCTAGCGCACGTGCTACGCGTAGATAAGAAGCGTCCATGTCTTGATCAACATTTTCGCCCTGCTTAGATTTCAAACGGTATTTTTTATCCCAAATATCCAATGAAACAGGTTGAATTGGAATCTCTTTTTCAACCTCTGTGTTTGAATTCTTAGCAGTATCTACAGCTTTTAGCATTATTTAACCCTCTTATTGGTAGACTTAAATCAATGATAAAACAATGAGATAAGTCTGTATTATTTAACGGCAGCGCAGTGAAAGATGGTAAGCACACACTAACTTTACCACACCTTTAGAACTACGTGACAACCACTATATATTGTGTTTTTTTAGTAATTTAATCATTCTGTAGTGGTAGGTCAAGCTGTTTTTGAATAAATATTTTTAACAAAACAGATAGATTTCTCTTGCGAAAAATCAACACCGCACTGGCGTTGGCTTAGCGCAATTGCTAAATAAAATACGCAGTAATTCACCTTAAAAAACCAGATGAAATAAACTGTGCGAAAATACAACAACTCTATATTGCAACTGCATCACACTCACATACAAAATGACGCGTCATCTCTACACATGCTTGTTATCTATACTGCTGCCATTCACGCCGCTTAAACTACTTTGGCGCGGGAGAAAGCAACCTGAATACTTAGCGCATTGGCGTGAGCGTTATGGTTTTTATCATACGCCAATGCAAGCACCCGTGATTTGGCTGCATTGTGTTTCTGTGGGCGAAACCCGCGCGGCAGAGCCTTTAGTCAACGCATTATTATCTCAATATCCGCAGCATCAAATTTTACTGACGCATACCACCCCAACTGGCCGCGCCACTAGTGAGCAATTGTTTGGAGACAAAGTAAGTAGAGTTTACTTACCTTACGATGTGCCATTTGCAGTTACCCGTTTCTTAAGACACTTTAAGCCTAGTATTGGCGTATTAATGGAAACGGAGCTTTGGTTTAACTTAATTGCTGGTTGTCATCAACGCCACATTCCTTTAGTGCTTGCTAACGCTAGGCTCTCAGAAAAATCCACCTTAGGCTATCGCAAGCTGGGGAAAGTAATCACAGAAGGCTTGCAAAGCTTAAGCAAGATTGGCGCACAAACAGAAGCTGATGCTACGCGCCTAAAACAATTAGGTGCCTCTGAGATAAGCATTACCGGCAATATCAAATTTGATGTCGCCCCGCATGAGCATGCACACGAGTTAGGCGAAAAACTACGCAAACAATTAGGGGCTACACGCCCTGTGTTTTTAGCGGCCAGCACACGCGATGGGGAAGAGGCCTTAATCATTGAAGCAGTCAGCAAGGCGAATATTGCAAACTTACTCACCATCATTGTACCCAGACACCCGCAGCGCTTTGATGAAGTAGCTGAGCTATTAAGAAAATCTAATTACTCATTCATACGGCGCAGCAGCATGAATGATGAAGCCGCTGATTTCAATCGTGTGAATTATCTACTTGGCGACTCTATGGGCGAGATGTTCACCTACTACGCGAGTTGTGATGTAGCGTTTATCGGAGGCAGCTTACTACCATTGGGCGGACAAAACCTGATTGAAGCATGCAGCATGGGGAAACCTGTCTTAGTGGGGCCACATACCTTTAACTTTGAAGAAGCGGCACAAATGGCAGTGATCGCAGGGGCGGCTGATCGCGTACAAAATGTAGAAGCGTTAAGCACAAAATTACAGCAACTATTTGCAAATGATGAACAAAGGCAAGCCATGAGTGTAGCAAGCCTTCAATTTAGTGAACGTAACCGTGGTGCGACGGAAAGAACTTTAAACCTGCTTAGACCATATATTTAAGGGAATATTAATGCCAAAATATGCGTATTAAGATATGCGTAATTTAAGACTCGCGTCACTAGTATTAGCGAATCAGCTTACTCATCGCCTTAAATGCATCGCCTGAAGCCACACCTAGCCATTCAAACACTAAAGACTCAGTGTTGGTAATCACACAACCTGCGCTACGCATTCTTTCGATGGCGTTCGCTTTATTGGCTGGGTTGCGTGAAATGATGGCGTCTTCTACCACAAATACTTGTTTACCCGTGCTCAGTAAATCTAGCGCTGTTTGTAAAATACATATATGCGCTTCCATCCCTGCCAGCACTACTTGTGAATGATCACGCGTCAAATGTCGATTAAACTTAGGCTCAGCTACACAGGAAAAAGTGATTTTTTCAACCGGTGGCTGTTGAATCAACGAAGCTAGCTCAGGCACTGTAGGCCCCAACCCTTTTGGATATTGCTCAGTGACAATATAAGCAACATTGAGCATATTGGCCGCTTGCAACAAGATGCTGCAGTTTTTAACCACTGCTTGCATGTCAGCCACAGGCATCACAGCCGCTAGCTTAGCCTGCACATCCACAATGGCTAACTGGCTTAATGTAACGCTCGCCTTTTGAGTGGTATATTGCACGTTAGCGCGCCCCTAAGATGACCAGTTGTTGATTAATATCTGCCAAATCAGGCTCTGCTACTACACCAGAAACAGCTTTAAGACGAATGATGTTCACTAAGTAACTATAGCGCGACTGTAACAAATCACGTTTAGCACTAAATAACTGTTGCTGTGCATTCAGTACATCAACACTGGTACGTACACCAACCTCATAACCCAACTTAGTCGAATCTACTTGGCTTTGACTAGAAATCAGCGCTTGCTCGTAAGCTTTTACTTGGGCAATGCTGGAGCTTAAGTTGAGATATGCACGCTGCGTTTCTAACTCTGCACTGCGACGTGCGATCTGTATATCATCTTGCGCTTTTTGCTGATTAAGCACCGCTTGGCGCACACGCGAACTGACGGCTCCACCTTGATACAACGGAATCTCTAACTGCAAACCAATGGTGGAGGTCTTTAGCTCACTACCTAACCCATTGGCACTACCATTGGCATAGTTATTGGTATAGCTCGCGACCGCATCTAATGTAGGTAAATGTCCTGCTCTTAAACGCTCTATTTCTTGGGAAGAAATAGCCAGTGCATCCTGCTGAATCTGAATGTTCAGGTTATTTTGTGTGGCGACTTCTAGCCATTTATCTAAGCCTTGCGCTAGGCTTGTGGTGGCCATGTCCGCTTTTACTGTAGCAAGCTTCTGCGGTGCTTTGCCTGTAATCGCCTGCACGGCATGCTTGGCAATTTGGTGCTCGTTAACAGCGGCTATTTCCTGTGCAAACACTAAATCAAAACGTGCCTGCGCTTCATTAACGTCTGTAATCGTAGCTGTACCAACCTCAAAATTAGCTTTAGCCTGCTCTAACTGGCTTAAAATGGCGGCTTTCTGCGCAACAATTAACTCGATTTTGTCTTGTGCCAATAACACATCAAAATACGCTTGTGTCACGCGTAGTATCAAGTCTTGCTTACTCAAGTTCAGCTGTTTATCGGCCTGGCTAACTTGCACTTTGCTTTGGTCGATTTGGACTAGACTATCTTTACGGTAGATCGGCTGACGCGCCTGCACACCGTAGTTGTAGCCCTCAAAATTTGAGCGGCCTTCAGCCCTAAATGGATTAAATCCAGTTAAAAACCGAATGTCCGTTTGGGTAGCATTGGCGCCTGCATTTAAAGTAACCGTAGGACGATATAATGCCTTGGCTTGCTCTATTGCCTCTTGCGCGGCCTGATTAGCGCTTAATGCTGACGCTAATGTAGGGTCATTTTCCAAAGCCTGCTGATAAACCTCAATCAATGAGTACGCTTTTTCGTCAGCATGTGCATAAGAGACAAATGCTGACAATAACAACGTCAGTTTGATGAGGAATTGAGCGATTTTGAGCATATTAAGGCTGAATCAACACCGTACTAAAAAGCAAACTTAGTGGCCTGTGGTGCATTTTCTAACACCGGTAAGCAAGTCTCAAATATCGTTTCATGACGATATGAGCCTTCACTTACGCGCTCTGTCACAGTGGCTTCCATCATTGGAGAGTCGCCAACTACTGCAAATAAACGGCCACCTACATTTAACATTTTTTCAGCCGCAACAGGGCGTAACGGCAATGAACCAGCAAATACAATCACATCGTAAGGAGCGGCAACATCAAAGCCATTCACCCCATCAGCTACATAAAGTGTCACGTTGTGGACACCTTGCGCTTGTAAGCGATATTGTGCGGTGTTAGATAGCTCTGGGTAAATTTCAACCGCATATACATGATGCGCTAAAGTAGCCAATAATGCGGCTAGATAACCACTACCAGTCCCTACCAATAACACTTTATCGGTCTTTTTAATATTTAAGGCTTGAAGAATACGCCCTTCCAGCTTTGGCGATAACATGGTCTGACCCTCACCTATCGGCAACTCAACATCGGCAAAAGCTAAGCCTGCCTGAGATTCAGCCACAAAATTCTCGCGTGGCACTGCATCTAACACAGCTAACACGACTGGGTCTAGCACCTCCCAAGTGCGAATTTGCTGTTCAATCATGTTAAATCTAGCCTCACCTACGTTAAATTTGGCATTAAATTGATCAGGTGCATGCTGTTCTACTGTTTTTGCTGTTTGTGTCATGTTGATTACTCTATCGTGTTTTATTGACGGTGTTTTATTTAATGCTAATTATAGCGCAAGTGCTTATTGGCTAAGGTACTTTTACGCTAATCCATACGGTTTATCAGGCAAGTAAAAAGCCCGTAACAAGGCGAGTAGCACAATGATGAGTGAATCTAGCACACTAATCGCCGTGTCCTAGCTAATCCCATATTGACTCAGCTTATACCATAAGGAGCGCTCACTAATTTCTAACACCTTGGCTGCCTTGCTTTTATTACCATGCGTCAATGCCAATGCTTTCACAATTAACTGCCGTTCCAGCGCCTCAACCGAACTAGGTAAAGACAGGGCATTTGCCGCTGGTGCATCGTCAGCATGCTTTGTGGGTGTTAGTCCATCGGCGTCAAAATTAGTTGCGCTTAATGCGGCTGAGTGATTTAACATTTCTGCAGGCAAATGCTCTGGCTGAATCATTTGATTACCACTGATAATCGCAGCGCGCTCTAGTACATTTTCTAACTCTCGCACATTACCCGGCCAGTTATATTGCATCAGCAATTGAATCGCTTCATCTGATATCGCCACACGACGTTTAGCTAAAAAATATTCTGCGAGTGCTTCAATATCAGATTTACGCACTCTAAGTGCAGGTAAATCAATACGGAACACATTTAATCGGTAATATAAATCCTCACGCAACTTACCGTCTTTAATCGCCGCGAGCGGGTTACGGTTGGTCGCCGCAACCACGCGAATATCCACAGAAATTGGACGGTTGCCACCCAAACGTTCGATTACATTCTCTTGCAGAGCTCGCAACAACTTGGCCTGCAGCTGCATAGGCATTTCAGTCACTTCATCCAAAAATAAAGTACCGCCATCGGCTAACTCAAACTTACCAATACGCTCTTTAACCGCGCCAGTAAACGCGCCTTTTTCATGTCCGAATAACTCAGACTCCAGCATCTCATGCGGAATCGCAGCACAGTTAACGGCAACAAATAATGCATTATTACGTGGTGAAGCCGCATGAATTGCACGTGCAACGACTTCTTTACCGGTACCCGTTTCGCCCGCAAGCAATACAGTCGCTTTCTCTGGTGCGACTTGTCGAATAGATGCCGTTAATTGCTGCATCACTGGGCTGTTGCCGATTAAGCCAGTATTCACCGACTTTTCTTCACGCAAGAACTTGTTTTCCACGACCAGACGAGAGAAAGATAAAGCACGTTTGATGGCGAGCTCTAGCTCCTCCAAATCAAAAGGACGCAATATATAATCTGATGCGCCGCTTTTCATTGCTTCGATCGCTGATTTAATCTCACCCTGTGCTGTGACAATAATGACAGGGAGCTCGGTATCTGTTTTACGAATTTCCTTTAGCAACTGCAAGCCATCCATGCGCGGCATGTGCAAATCAGTCACCACGCAGTCAACTTTTTGCGCCTGAATGACCTCTAATGCTTCGCGACCGTCTCTCGCTGTTAATGGTTGATAGCCTGCCTGACGCAGGCTAATCTCTAGTAGACGAAGCATGCTAGGCTCATCATCCACCGCTAATATATATTTAATACTGTCTGACATAATCTCGCTTTTTATGATTAGGCATCATTAAGTAGCTGCCGTTTTGGTAGTTGCACTCTAAAATCTGCACCAGTATTGGCAAGCGTGCTTTTCTCTACAGTAAGCGACCCAAAGTGAGCAGTCACTATCTGCTTAGACACTGCTAAACCTAGGCCAATACCACCTGGGCGCTGTGTAAAGAAAGGGTCGAATATTTGCTCTTTTTGCGCTTCTGTTACGCCAGCGCCATCATCCGCGACGCTAACCACTACATGATCTTGTGCATCAATGATAGACACCGCAACCTTTCCGCCTGTTGGTAACACCTGAATCGCATTCAGCAACAAATTAAGCAACACTTGTGTAATTTGCTCGGCATCACACTCAACTAGTATTTGCTCTGCAACAGCAGCCTCCCCATGGCTTTTCACCACCATTGCTAGGTTAACATCCTTTTTATTGGCCTGCATGCGTAGCATTGCCACGGCATGCTCAACCAAAGGCACAATATCATGTAGCGCAAATTCTGGCTGGCGTGGACGCGCAGAATCTACCAACGTTGAAACTAGTTTATTTAAACGCTCGGTTTCCATGTTAATAAAAGCCACCACTTCCTGACCTTCTACACTCAAGCCTTTTTCACGCGCTAATACTTGTGCAGATGAGCGCAAAATACCCAAAGGCGTTCTAATCTCGTGGCTCATGGCAGCCGCCATTTCGCCAGCCACTGCTAGCTTAGCTGCACGCGTCAGATTTTCCTTAGATAACGTTAAGTCATCCATCATTTTGCCAAACGCACTGGACAAAGCACGCACCTCGATAGGGCCATCAACGACTGGCGGAGCACTTTGTGACGAGCGCATAAATCGATTAGCGTAATCAGTCAGCCTTGCTAAGGGCTTAGTAATGCGGCCTGACAAAGGCGCGGCAAACGCGGCGGCAAGTACACCTGTAATAATCAACAGCAATATGAACATATAGCCCATACGATGCACTGGCGCCATGACAACTGATCGATATTGCGCGATTGAAACGACCCAATTAAAAATTGGCGGCTCTGCGGAAGGCTGAATCATAGAGTCCACCGAGATATCATGTGCCGCCACTATCTTTTTCCAGTGCTTTGTTTCTGCCAGCATACGCGTTTGCGGTGCTTCGTCATCCACATTCACTAACGCTGCAGCACTGCCCTGATTCTCCGTGCTGTCTAAAATTTTAGTAATTGCATGCCAATCAAAAATTACCCACAACGACCCTACTTTTTGCTGATTGACATCCAAAATATCACTAGCGATAGGTAGCTTCTGCTCAGCAAGCTGATACAAACGTACCGTACGGTTTGCAAACGAAATCTGTAACCATTGCCGCCCGCTGTTGGCAGGTTTTCCAATATCGGCTGGTTCACTAGACGCAATCACAACATTCTGATTATTGACAACATAGATAGACTGATAGACGCCGCGATAGCTTACTTTTAGCTCATTGAGAAATTTTGATAAGCGCTTATCAAAATCGCCAATCACGACTTCGTCCATCACCTCTAAACGACTCCATGACACGATATTTTGCAAGCGCTCAAACATCATGTCATCCACCTGATGTGATGCTGCGTTAGCACGTGTCTGCATGTCGCGTACGATTTCTTCTCTCAATACCGTACGCGCTTCAAAAAACGTGAGCAATGTCACCATTAGCATTGGCAACAACGCTGAAAGCAAAAAGCCAAGCAATAACAGCTTTTTAACGGACATTGATTTTATAAATGATTGATTCAAAATATTTGGTCTGCTTGTGAGTCCGTATTATTGATGATTGTTGCTGTTAGTTGTTTGATATGCCACAAGGTTTTCCGGCCGATATCGAATATAATCCGCTTATGCACTTCATTTCAAAAAAGCTATCGCAGATATTAAAGCTTGGAGCGTTCATGCATCTAATCAATAAATTCTGTATCGGCAGTGTAGCCCTGCTACTCCTGCTGTGCAAGACTGCCTACGCAGAAGATGCCCCACGCCCAGAAAAAGGCTTCATGGATGGCTTCAGATTAGGTGGCTACACCAGTGCTGGCATTACGATTCCTCGCGAATCGGAAACTACTGCTACCATTAATGAAATTAGCATGATTTTGACTTGGGAGGGCGAAAGCCGCTTTAAGTTTTTTAGTGAATTAGAATTAGAAAACCCAATCTCTTGGGATGACGATAACAAATTTAACACCAAACAAAGCTATATTGATTTAGAGCGATTTTATCTAGATTACAACTTATCAGACAAAATCAACCTGCGTGGTGGTCGCTTTTTGACCCCCACTGGCCGCTGGAACCAGCTCCACGCCTCACCACTGGTATGGACAAGCTCGCGCCCTGTCGCAACCAGCAGATTGTTTCCAACTGCAGCCAACGGCATGATGGCCTTTGGCGCAATACCGCTTGATAATAGCGCGATTGAATACTCCATTTTTGTTGAAACGCTTAAAGACATCGATGAAGATGATGACGATCTAAAATTCAGAAACACCAAAGGTGCGCGCATCGCGTTTGGCCAACAGGCCAATATTGGCGTAAATATCATGTCTTTTGACGAGAGAAATGTATTCAATACTCGTTACCATATGCTGGGCTTAGACTTTATTACCAATCATCGAGGCATTGAGTTTTTAGGAGAGGCGTTTCAACGCTGGGACACTCACAACAATACCAGCGGTTATGGTGCCTACTTGCAAACCGCCGTGCCTCTTCCAGTTGGCCAAAATTGGTTTGGCATTATCCGTCTTGAAACCTTTCATCGCCCAGATGAGGGTCATCAACAGCGCTGGTTGATTGGCACGACCTGGCGCATGAAACCAACACAATTGTTGAAATTGGAATTAACCGGCGGCAGTGACGACCAACCTGAATCACCTCGCGGCTTCTTAGCTTCATTTGCGGTATTGTTCTAATGCGCGGATTTATCACATTATTGCTATTGATAATAGGCCTGTGCTTGCAATCAGCTGGCATAGCGGCGGACAAGTCCGTCATTGCTGTAATCGTTGCCAACGAAAATCCGAGCAAAAGTATTTCTCTAGGCGAACTGAAGCTCATCTACTGGCGTAAGAAAACCTACTGGGCGAACGGTCAGCGCATCCACCCAATTAATTTACCCTCAGATAACCCGCTTAGACTGCAATTTTCAAGCAGCATATTAGGCAGTGCGCCAAGTGCACAAAATGATTACTGGAATGGCTTATATTTCCATGGGGTGTCACCTCCGCATGTGTTGTATTCAGATGAAGCTGCGATTCGTTACGTACAGGAAACCGCTGGCAGCATTGCTTATGCAGATGCGTGCAAACTAGATAATCGTGTTAGACCAGTGTTATGGTTGCTCCCCAACGGTGAAATAAGCACAAACGCTTCTTCTATTAGCTGTAATTAGCGCTTAATCAATATACTCTTTCAGTTCCCCATGCTTATATGCACGCGCAGCCGTTTGGTAGTAAGCAATCGCTTCATTCATCAAGCGATGGTCAATAGGCGCGGCGACAGCCTCTAAGTTAACCGGATCAATACGATAGGCTTCCACCTCTTGCTTGGGCGAAAGTACGATTAGCGTATTCTCTTTGTAGTACCCCAAGGCCTGATAATTACTCACAAATGTTCGCTCTGGCAGTTGCTTGCGCGCTGCCTCAAACATTGACTGCCCATAAAAATGTTGCGCGTCAGAAGTCCCCAGCAGATCAAGTAAAGTAGGCACAATATCGATTTGGCTAGCTATCCTTGTGTAATGCCCTGCTGGTAATAAATCTGGTGCATAGAAAAACAAAGGGATATGGTACTTAGCAATCGGTAATTTGGTTTTGCCTGCTACCGACGCACAATGATCAGCCACTATTACAAATAAAGTATCTTTAAACCAAGGCTTGGTTTTAGCTTTCTCCATAAATTGGCCAATCGCATAGTCTGTATATTTCACCGCACCGCGGCGACTACCCTGAGGTAAATCTATTTTATTTTCTGGGTAGGTGTACGGGCGATGATTGCTAGTGGTCATAATGTGTGCAAAAAAAGGCTTTTGCGATTTCACATTCTGATCAAGAATACGCAGAGAATTATTAAACAAACTCTCATCGTCAACACCCCATACGTTTTCACTTTGAATCGTCGCCTTATCAAAATCGGTACGATCAATCACCTGATAATCATTACCTTTAAAGTACTTGTTCATACTATCAAACACTCCATACCCACCATAGATAAAGAATGTTGAATAACCTTTTACCTCAAGTAACTCTCCAATCGTAGCAAGATGGTCCGTGTCTGGACGATGCACGATTGCTTGCCCTGGAATGGGAGGTATTGCAATCGACAGTGCATCTAAACCACGTACCGTTCTGGTCCCTGTTGCAAAAACCTTATCAAACACTAAGCTCTCGCCAGCCAGTTGATTTAAATAAGGGGTTAAATTTTCCTGATTGCCATAAGTGCCTAAATATTCAGCAGACAAGCTTTCTACAGAAATCAATACGACGTTTTTAGGCCGCCGCTTAAACGGTGCCAAGTTGGCATCTAAGTTAGCACCTGAAAGCTGTGTGCTTTTTAATAAGCCACTATTTTCTGCGGCGATGATTGCGCTTGTGGTTTTTCTATTGACCCCAACAGACTTTAATACTGATAATGCCTGAGACTGTGGAATCGTTTTATAGAATTGATCGTAATCCAACTCGTTACGCCTAGCCGCGGCTGAGAAACTAAAAACACCGTTTCCAGATAACTCATTAGCGTAAGCGTTTTTCGAAAAAGCCATCTGATCGACGTTCGCGAGTTGAAAGCTTAATAAAGGTAAGGCAATCGTCATCAGCACCACCCCTAATTTACGCTTAGCTGAGCGTTGTTGCGTTTCAAAACGTATCATCTTGCTCAAGCTAAATACAATCAAAAAAGCAATGAGCGCAATTCCCACTAATATGAGTGGCACAGGGTAAGACTCACGGATATTGCCAATCACCTCATTGGTGTAAATTAAGTAATCTACCGCTATAAAGTTGAATCTTGTTGTGAATTCTTGCCAAAAAATATACTCGGATACAGCGCCAAATAACAAACAAAAAGTAAGAAAACCTGCCACTCCCCAACGTATATGATTCACCCATCTTTTAGTGCGCAAAACATTTGGCATCAATAATGAAATGAATAGCCAAGGCACCACCAGATATGCAAGCGCTGAGATATCAAACCAAAATCCGTTAACGAAAATCCCTATCAATTCTTTTATTGAAAGTTGCGAGAGCCCGACTTGAACACTCAATACAACACGCAATAACAGCCAAATGCTTAATGCGATGCTAACAACAAGCAAAGAAAACGAAACGCTGTAGGGTTTGTGACGAAAGAATTTAAGCATATTGAGTTGATGTCAGGCACGCGAGCCTGCTATTGGTAAGTGAACGTCTGATTAGGCAATCTCCATGCCATCACAATAAGCGACTGTTCTGATAGAAGTTTTTAAAATGGCACGAATACAGCTAATGCAATATTTGTATGGAATTGGCTTAGCAAAACTAAAGTTACCTACATTTCTTGCATAACTTGTTTCAAATTATTCACAAATCATTCGCCATCACAGGCCGACACAGCACGCTAAGAACTTTGTATAACAACCACAATCTATTGATTTATATATATAAATTTTAATCCCGCATAGTAGCGTTGCTTAATACGCATCACTGAACAAAAGTTAGGCACACTCTTTGCGTAACTCTAGGCATATTTAATTAAGGTGACATAAAATGCTTAGCCTAAGTTTTAATGCAAGCCCACTATTTTTTAATGCAGAAGCTGCCTATCAAACGCGCCCATTTGCAGCAGCCAAAAGGCATCGCGCAAGCAATATCAAAATAGCCTGCGCAGAAATCGGCGCGCCTGACCGTCAAGAAATTGAACAATTTATCCATGACGTATTTGCTCATACGTATGGAGCTGATGTGCAGCAGTTTATGCCGCAACTGATTAGCCTGCGTGATGAAAACGATGAGTTAGTCGCGGCATTTGGTATGCGCAAAGCACATACAGAACCATTGTTTTTAGAGCGCTATTTAGATGCGCCGATTGAAACGGTGATGTCCAATCGCTTTAATCGTGTCATTACCCGCCATCAAATTACCGAAATTGGTAATTTAGCGGTATCTAACCCTCGTAACGCTGGCGTTTTAATCGCCAATATCATTCAACACAGCTTAGACATTAATATTGAATGGTGTGTTGCTACCGCTCACCACAGCTTACAAAATGGATTAGTGAAAGGCGGACGTGATGTTTATGCTTTACAAGGCGCCGATAAATCACGCTTAAATACTGCAGAGCAAGCCACATGGGGAAGTTACTACGATAATTCACCGCAAGTGATTGCGGTGAAAGGCGTGACGGAACGATAACCATGACGCAGCTACACAAAATTAATCAGGCAATTGCTAAACATGCCATTATCCATGCAGATAAAGTTGCTCTGCGCGGCCTAGATTGCAGCCTCACTTATGCTGAACTGCAAGCTGCGGTTCAAATGCAAAGCCAAGCTTGGCGTGACTTTAGCCAAGAAAAATCAACAATTACACAACCAACCATTGCCCTAGCTGTAGAAAACCATCCGGCCTGGGTAGTGTTAGATTTAGCGGCATTAGAAACTAATCTTCCGCTTATTCCGTTACCGTTCTTTTTTTCAAGCGCTCAATGGCTACACGCCATACAAGACGCTGGTGCGAATATTGTAGTGACCGATCAGCCAGCGCTATTCGAACCACTATTCACAAATAAAATAGTGCGCAAAACGCAATGGGTGATCGCTGGTAAAACTCTCACTCAGTTTGAGTTGCAACCATCAGCAAAAGTCACTTTACCCTTCAATACTGCGAAGATCACCTACACCTCAGGCACAACAGGCAACCCTAAAGGCGTGTGCCTGAGCCCAGACAACATGATGAATGTTGCAACGTCTATCGCTGACGCAACGAAAGTCAGCCCTGACGACATACATTTAAATGTATTACCGCTAGCGACTTTACTCGAAAACATCGCTGGCATTTATGCACCATTACTCACAGGTGCCACTTGCGTGCTATTGCCTAGTAGCGAAATTGGCTTAAGTGGTGCCTCTGGCCTCAATATTCAACAACTATTAACAGCGCTTAAAGAGTCGCAAGCAACAACTGCCATTTTCACTCCAGAGCTACTCAATGCACTAGTATGCAAAATTGAGTTAGGCCAGCTTGAGTTAGGCAAAGTTGAATCTGATGCAGCGTTACCAAGTACGTTACGCTTTTTAGCAGTAGGTGGCGCATCAGTATCGCCTCACTTACTCAAGCGCGCGCAAGCGTTATCAATACCAGTATACGAAGGCTACGGCCTTTCTGAGTGCGCCTCTGTGGTTGCATTAAACACACCTGCTTTTAATAAAATTGGCAGTGTAGGTAAAGTGTTACCTCATCTAAAAGTCGAATTTACTGACGATCATGAAGTGATTGTCACAGGCAACGCTTATCTGGGTTACGTCGGGCAAGCCGCCTTGCAATCTAACAGTATCCATACAGGTGATATTGGACATATTGACGAAGACGGCTACCTCAACATTACTGGCCGTAAAAAGAACATTTTTATCACCTCATTTGGGCGTAATGTTTCGCCAGAATGGGTGGAACGTGAACTGACAATCTCCCCTTACATTGCGCAAGCCGCGTTATTTGGTGAAGCTAAACCATGGAACACTGCCATTATCGTCGCCAGAAAAGGCAGCTCAACGACAGAGATTGAAAACGCGATTCAACACATCAATCAAGGTCTACCAGATTACGCCAGAGTCACGCAATGGATAAGCGCAGATGCACCATTTACGCTAGCCAACCAACAACTTACCTCGAATGGCAGAAACCGTAGAGACATCATTTTGCAACATTATGACCAAAAAATTAACGCACTTTATGAAAGGCAATACGCATGACTGTTTATCAAAAATTACTACACGCCACTGAAAAAGAACGTGCAGAACTTCTAAGCTTACCGCTCATCACTAAAGGTGCTGCAGGCGAAATCTCTCATGCCACTTATGTCGCATTTTTAACGCAAGCTTACCATCACGTAAAACACACGACACCGCTACTGATGACATGTGGTGGGCGCTTACCTGCCCACTATGAATGGCTACGTACCGCCATTGGTGAATACATTGAAGAAGAAATGGGACACCAAGAATGGGTGCTGAATGATATTGAAACATGTGGCGGAGACAAAGAGGCCGTTCGTCATAGCTCAACTACTGCAACCAGCGCCAGCCTTGCTACCGAAGTCATGGTCGCCTATGCCTATGACATGATCAACCGCGTCAATCCAGTTGGGTTTTTCGGCATGGTACTGGTATTGGAAGGTACAAGCACAGCGGTTGCCACACAAGCGGGTGAAACCCTGATGCATTCACTCAACTTACCAAAAAAAGCATTTAGCTACCTACTTTCCCACGGCTCTTTAGATATTAGCCATGTGTCATTTTACGAAAGCCTAGTCAATCAAATCACCAGCCCAGAGGATCAAGCGGCGCTCATTCACAGCGCTAAAATATTTTATAGATTATATGGCGATATATTCCGTACAATACAAGCTGAATACATGCAAAATTGAATAGGCACCCTATGCAACTAAAAAACAAATGCATTCTGCTCACAGGCGCTACTGGCGGTATTGGTAAACAACTAGCTTTGCAACTTGCACGCAAAGGTGCAAAGCTGATATTGGTTGGTCGCGATTCCAATAAACTTGAAACCTTAGCGCAGCAAATTCACAACAAAGGCGGTAACGCAACGACGCTAGTTGCAGACTTTGCAACTGCGGGGGCTCCACATCAACTTGCTCATCAGGCAACACAGCAATTTGGCAATATTGATATCTTAATCAACAACGCGGGGATTCTTGATTTTATCCAGTTTGAAGATCAAAGCCCTGAACGTATTACACAAATGATAGAGACCAACGTTACAGCCCCTATCCAACTCGCACATGCACTGTTACCTCAGTTTAAAGCTAATAACCAAGGTCAGTTTGTGATGATAGGTTCGATTTTAGGCTCTTTAGGCTTCCCTCACTATGCAACTTACTGCGCGACCAAGTTCGCTATACATGGTTTTTCTCAAGCATTACGTCGTGAGCTAGTGGATACCAATATCGGGGTCACCTATATTGCGCCACGTGGCGTCAATACCTCAATGAATGATGCGGCAACGCTCGCCATGCTGGCTAAAACTGGGGGAAATGTTGATGAACCTGAGAAAGTGGCGGCCATTATTGTCAAAGGAATAGAACATCAACAACAGGAAGTTTTTATTGGTCAGCCTGAATCATTCTTTGCTTGGCTCAATGGTTTTATGCCTAGGGTTGTGAATTTAGGTCTTAAAAAACAAGCAAGAGTGGCAAAAGAGTTTGTTGCCAAAAAATAACAAAGTAATTAATAAAGAATCAGGTAAAGAATATCGTGTCGCTACACAATTAAAAACGCTATTCTTTACAGTAGTTTTAACAGAGTAATCTTAAAGCACAACTAAACGTCAATCACTAGCTAGCCGTAAAGTACTAATTAGACATAAAGTACGACAGGAAATACGGTAGCGGCCAAAACAAGAATCACCCACTCCATGCCCCAGCGCTCTAAATGTCCAGTGAAGTGAAAAAAGAGCGTTGTAATTGCAATGAGGTAATAACCAATATAAATAGCTAATGCCATAATTCCACCAATACCATTGTTAAGTTTGAGTAAATGCGACTCAATGTATGACCAGTGTAACAAAAAATATATCCCAACACTGCGCTTTAAACTCAATTTGCATCAAAAAATAGCTCACCCAGAGGCGCCAACACCTAAGACTGCCAACGAACGAACCCATTGCTATAAGCTGATTTTATTACTGTTAGTATCTCCTACCAATAACGGCGATGACAAGCTTTACTTTAACAAACCGTTTACTGCCATTAATAACTTGACTTAAACACTTGGTTTTATAGCAGATTTAGCGTATATTTCGCTAATTGCTAGGGGTCTGTATTTTACCAAAATACAGTGAGATATACCCTTCGAACCTGATGCGGGTCATGCCGCCGTAGGAAAGCATCGGTTTGCTTTCCTACAAATAAATTAAGTAAGGGTACGCAGTTTTCCTGCTCCTTACGTTTTTGCTAGGAGCCACACTTGAACGCCACCGATAAAAATCTTACCAAGTTTCTTAACGAAACCGCCTCTGTTGACGAAAGCGCGACCACACCCTTTGCAAAATCACGCAAAGTGTATGTTGAAGGCTCACGTCCAGATATCCGCGTACCGTTTCGTGAAATTTCATTAAGCGACACGCCTTCTGCTTTTGGCGCAGAAAAAAACCCACCTGTTGTTGTTTATGACACATCAGGTCCATACACAGACCCAACCATCAGCATCGATATCCGTAATGGCTTGCCTGCATTACGTACCGGCTGGATTATGGAACGTGGCGATGTAGAGCAATTAGACGGCCCTACTTCAGAGTTTGGTCACCAACGTTTAGTTGACCCAGAGCTTTCAGAAATGCGTTTTAACCTGCACCGCAAACCATTGCGCGCAAAAGCAGGCGCAAACGTATCGCAAATGCACTATGCACGTAAAGGCATTATCACTCCAGAAATGGAGTTCATTGCTATTCGTGAAAATCAACGCCGCGAAAACATGAGCGAGTTGTTGCAAACACAACACCCAGGCCAAGATTTTGGTGCAAACATTCCTAAAATGATTACACCAGAGTTCGTGCGTGATGAAGTGGCTCGCGGCCGCGCCATCATCCCACTGAACATCAACCACCCAGAAATCGAGCCGATGATTATCGGCCGTAACTTCTTGGTAAAAATCAACGCTAACATCGGTAACTCAGCATTAGGTTCTTCTATCTCTGAAGAAGTAGAAAAAATGGTGTGGAGTACACGTTGGGGTGGCGATACCGTGATGGATTTATCAACCGGTAAAAACATCCATGAAACACGTGAGTGGATCATCCGTAACTCACCAGTGCCTATCGGTACTGTGCCTATATACCAAGCACTTGAAAAAGTGAACGGTAAGGCTGAAGACCTAACTTGGGAAATCTTCCGCGACACATTGATCGAGCAAGCAGAGCAAGGCGTGGATTACTTCACTATCCATGCGGGTGTACGCTTGGCTTATATTCCTATGACAGCAAAACGTATGACCGGTATCGTGTCACGCGGTGGTTCTATCATGGCGAAATGGTGTTTAGCGCATCATAAAGAGTCTTTCTTGTACGAGCACTTTGAAGACATCTGCGAAATCATGAAACAGTACGACGTTTCATTCAGCCTAGGTGATGGCTTACGTCCAGGCTCAATCTACGATGCCAACGATGAAGCACAATTTGCAGAATTGAAAACATTGGGTGAATTAACCCAAATCGCTTGGAAGCACGACGTACAATGTATGATCGAAGGCCCAGGCCACGTACCAATGCACCTGATTAAAGAAAACATGGAACTGCAATTAGAGCATTGCGGTGAAGCTCCATTCTATACATTAGGCCCATTAACCACAGACATCGCACCTGGTTATGACCACATCACCTCAGGTATCGGTGCCGCCATGATCGGCTGGTACGGCTGTGCAATGTTGTGCTACGTAACGCCTAAAGAACACTTAGGCTTGCCAGATAAAGAAGACGTACGTGTTGGTATCATCACCTACAAAATCGCAGCACACGCGGCAGACTTGGCAAAAGGCCACCCAGGCGCACAAATCCGTGACAATGCTTTATCAAAAGCACGTTTCGAATTCCGTTGGGAAGACCAGTTCAATCTAGGCCTAGACCCAGAAAAAGCTAAAGAATTCCACGACGAAACATTGCCACAAGAAGGCGCAAAACAAGCACACTTCTGCTCAATGTGCGGCCCACACTTCTGCTCAATGAAAATTTCACAAGATGTTCGCGATTACGCAGCGGAGCAAGGTGTTTCTGAGCAAGAAGCGCTGACCAAAGGCATGCAAGAGAAGGCCATTGAGTTTGTGAAAAAAGGCTCTGAAGTCTATCAAAAGGTCTAAACACCTTTTGCTGGGTTTATTTGTAAGTTTAAATAAACTGCTTAGCTAATAAAAAAGCCAGCATTCTTGCTGGCTTTTTTACTTTTAGCCTAGGATTAAGTCTCTAATCTTAATTTATCTGCTTTATCTCTGGGTGTATTTCACCCAACCTGCATTATGCTAAACTTTTGCTATCCTCTTTTATCTTATATCTGGCTGCGTTGTGAACAATATTGAATCCACTATCGTCGCTGACTTTAGGCAAACCCTGCTTTGGCCTGTCCAACTGATTTCAGAATCCAATAGCCAGAAGATCCAGCGCCCGTGGGACATCCTTAAAGCTGAAAACTGTCCTTGGCAAGAAATCCAAGACGAATTCTCTTTAGCCAAACAATCGTTAAGTGAAGTGCGTTACCAAGAGTTTGTGACGTTCATGCCGTTTGCGCAGCGATTTTTATATGGCGAAGGCAAGCATGGGCGAGAATCTGGCGGTTATGGCGAATCGCCAATTCATATTTTTTCACGTTCCGACGTGAATCAAGTCCGCATTACGCTCAATAATCACGAAGCACCTATCTTATTAAAGGTAGCGCATATTGAACTGTATTTTTTCTATGATATTGATGTCGCTTTTTTAGCGCTTGAAGTCACCGGAGAAAATATCCAGCTCAATCAAGCCATGGAGATTTTGTACCGCTTAGGGCGCACTTACCCTAATTATTGGGAAGAAAATGGCGATGCTGGTCACTGTGCAAAAAGCATTGAGTGGTTAGATAAACAAGGCCATGTACTTGCATACTCTGACTATCAAGACAAAGCCCGATATTTATCATTTGTAAAAGATAACCACGTGCCCTGCGTTTCTTTACACTGGGAGTTCTTGATGCACCCCTTAGTGCAACATTACTCCAGCCAAGAGGGCCAGATTCGTTATCGAGAAATTGAATACCAGCGCATGCCATTAATGGCTTACCTAGCGTTCGAAGATATCAGCAACCTCACTCGAGGCGACTTGATACGTTTAGGCTTGGTCACCCAGCCGTGGGATTCTGAAACGCTGCCATTTACCGAAGAGTTCTTAAGTAATTTTGAACAAAAGCACTGCTACGACCGCTACTGGGATAACAATAAAGTCGACCCGTGGAGCACCACGCGCATCATGTGTACAGGGCAAAATTTTATTGTGGTTGGCAGTAAACAGCACCGCGTGTACACCAATGAAAGAACTGGCATTAAGCGCAATTATCAAAGCCAATATTTCTTGCTGTTTTTAATCGCACATTTTCAAAAAGCAGCCCTGCTGATGCTGTCAGACCGCATGGTACAAGCGATTAGCCGCTTAAATATTGAAGATGAAGCCTCTATCAAAACATTTAGACAAAGCATCCGTAATGTCATGGGGGTTTTCTTACGATTTACCCATCGCTACTGGTTTGAGAGCGTATCAGACCAAGCGGTAGCGAAAGACGTGTTTTCTATGATGCATAAGCAATTAGATACGGTAGACCTGTTTAAAAAAACACGTAGTCGCATTATGGATATGGCTGAATATTTAGAAGGCGAAGAAATTAAACGCCAAGCCGATACAGTGGTCAGACTGACTGTAGTCACCATTTTAGGCTTAATCGGCACCATGACCAGCGGTTTACTAGGCATGAATATTTTTGACTTCTCTCAAGCGACTACCATTGAAAAAATCGCCTACTTTGTCAGTATTTTTGTACCCGTAAGCATACTCACGTTTTACACGGTGGTTAAATCACGCAGGTTATCCTTGTTCTTAGATGCTCTCTCTAATGAAAATACTGGCTTATTGTATAAGGTCGCTAAATTAAAAAGTGTGTGGTTTGGTAAAGTAGATAACTAGAAGATCTCACTTTACTCTGATGCAAATTGCTGTAGCTAACCGCAGATTTGTTTAAATGACTTAATATTGATATTGCTTTTGGTCACTTTTAATTAAGTTTCAACCTTGATGTGATGTGATTAAAACAGCTAGCTATTCGCTAGCTGTTTTGTTTTTAATTCAATCAATTGTATTCCCGCCTAGCCAATAAAAAAGCGTAAAATAGCAACATTCAAGGAAAAAACTTTTGACTACTTTAAAACTCTCAAAAAAATCAGGTGATGCCCCAAGCAATGTGGCAAGTAAAGCCCCTGTACGCCGCGCTAACACGCCTACACGTGATCGAACAACTGCGCCTGTGAAACCACAACGCCCTAGCGAAGCAGAAGTGAGTGCGCCTGCGCGTGCCAGAACGGAATCTAGAGACCAAGCAAGACCTCCGCGTCAGGATGCGCCACGTCAACGTAACCACCGTCATGACGGCGCCTTGCACGCCTCTGTGCCAAGGGAGCAAACGCCTGATAGTCGTGCACCATCGCCACGCCCGATTAATCCAGATACGCGTAGGCCAGATGCTCACAAATTAAACAGCATGCAGACTACCCGCGATAGAGCAGACCGTGAAGGTGCTTACCGCAACCCACCGCGCCGCGGTGGTAAGGTGCGTGATGGTTTTGTGGCCAGCGAGTTTGACAAAAATCGCACCAATAAAGAAGCATTTGCAGCTAAAGCAAACGCCAGCCAGCCTGATTTACCTCGTTTATCCAAAGTGATGGCAGAACGTGGCCTATGCTCACGTCGTGAAGCAGATGAGTGGATTGTAAACGGCTGGGTCAAGGTCAACGATGAAATCGTCGACACCTTAGGCTCGCGTATTTCACCAGAAGCTGAAATTGTGATTAGTAGCTATGCGCAAGAGTATCAGGCCGAGAATGTCACCATTATTTTGCATAAGCCAGTTGGTTATGTCAGTGGCCAAGCTGAAGATGGTTATCAGCCAGCCATCGTTCTAGTTCACCCAGACAACCAGTGGGAAGATGATCCAGAACTACACCACCATCACCCTAAGCAATTCCACCGTGGCATGCTGCACGGCTTGGCGCCAGCTGGCCGCTTGGATATTGACTCAACAGGAATGTTAGTACTCACTCAAGATGGGCGCATTGCCAGACATTTAATTGGCGAGGACTCTACCGTTGAAAAAGAATACCTAGTGCGTGTGACTGGCGAACTGAGTGATGCCGACTTAAAACGTTTAAATTTTGGGTTAAGTTTAGATGGTGTGAAATTAAAACCAGCTAAAGTAAGCTGGCAAAATGAGGACCAATTACGTTTTGTATTACGTGAAGGCAAAAAACGCCAAATCCGCCGCATGTGTGAAATGGTGGGGTTACACGTAGTAGGTTTAAAGCGTATTCGTATTGGCAGTGTCACCTTAGGTAAACTGCCTGTTGGGGAATGGCGCTATTTACGAAACGATGAGCGTTTCTAACCGATTGATCAAACTTATATTTTCATCAGACTTAGTCAATCACTTAATATAAAATTAATAACAGCAAGGAGTTTAACTTGGGATTATTTGATAGTTTAGCTGGTGCAGTGTTAGGCAACATGGGTGGTGATAAAGGCGCTATGTTGCAGATTGCCATGGATTTATTTAAACAGAATGGTGGCTTAGAAGGTGTGCTAGCTAAGTTTAATGACGCTGGTTTTACTGAGCAAGCTGCTTCTTGGGTAAGCCAAGGCGATAACTTGCCAATCTCTGCCGAACAAATCATCCAAGTGCTGGGCCGTGACAATATTGCTAGCATGGCTGAAAAACTCACCATGTCGCCCACTGATGTTAGTGCAAAAATTGCCGAATACTTACCCCAAGCAATCAACAAAATGACCCCTAACGGCAAAGTAGATAGCAATTCTGGTAATCTGCTTGCAGCCGTGATGGGTATGCTTAAATAGCCAACGCCATTATTAAGAGCAAGTGTGAATAGAAAAGGTGCTTACCCCCTTTTCTGTTAATCATTCCAACACTTTGCGCTATTGCTGTTAACATTAATATACAACCTAATAAAGTACCTTAATACAGACTTACTAGTTTGCAGTCCGCCTCAAAACCTCTTTCTTAATTAAAATCAGCATATGGATATATTGTTATTACTTAAAGCCGCTTTGCTTGGCGTTGTTGAGGGCGCTACAGAGTTCTTGCCTATCTCCAGCACTGGTCATTTAATTCTGGCTGGCGACTTGCTCAACTTCATGAACCATGAAAAACGCAACGTATTTGATATTGCAATTCAACTCGGTGCCATCTTAGCGGTTGTTTGGGAATATCGTAGACGTTTTGTGAGCACATTTGCAGGCATTGGACGTGACCCCATCGCCAACCGCTTAATCATTAACTTAGCCATTGCTTTCTTACCGCTAGCTATCTTAGGTTTAACGTTTGGTGACACAATCAAAACTCACCTATTTAAACCAGTGCCAGTCGCTTTAGCATTTATTATTGGTGGATTTATTATTTTATGGGCAGAGAAACGTACGCATACGGTCACCATTGAAACAGTAGATGAGATTCGCCCCATAGATGCTTTAAAACTAGGGCTAGCACAGGCAGTTGCATTGATTCCTGGCATGTCTCGCTCTGGCTCTACTATTATCGGCGGACTATTTTTTGGCTTGTCACGCAAAGCGGCTGCTGAATTTTCATTTTTCCTTGCTGTCCCAACGCTAGGTATTGCTTCTATTTACTCAATGTACAAAGATCGCGCGCTACTTAGTATGGATGACATGGGCGCATGGGCAATGGGGTTTATATTTTCTTTCATTAGTGCCATGATTGCGGTTAGAGCGCTTATTCGCTATGTCAGCAACCATGACTTTACAATTTTTGCATGGTATCGCCTTGTGTTTGGCGTAATCGTACTGGTGACGGCTTATACAGGTTTGGTGGACTGGACAGTGCACTAAAGCACAATCAACGATATATACGTGCATGTAGACTAATGATGATGGCAAGTTAATCATCAATATGAATTAATAATAAGGTGACATCATGAAAAAAATATTGAAATATGGTCTTATTGGCCTAGCGGGGATAGTTGCGTTGCTGGTGTTGGCAGTCGCCATCATCTCCGCAACATTCAACCCCAATGACTACAAGCCTCTAATTATTAAGCTAGTGCAAGAGAAAAAGCAGCGCACCCTAACAATTGAAGGTGATATCAAGCTCGCTTTCTGGCCAAAAATTGGGGCAGATCTAGGCAAGGTTTCAATTTCAGAACACAAATCTGAGCAAACATTTGCCTCTATTCAAGGTGCTAAAGTATCACTTGCCCTTCTGCCGCTACTTAAAAAAGAGCTAGTTGTGGATACCATCTACATTGATGGCGCTCAGGCTAATATCATTAAATATAAAGACGGCACCACTAACTTTGATGACTTACTCAGCAAAGATGAAGAAGAGTCCGAGCAAATTAAATTTGATGTGGATGGCGTTAAAGTCACCAACTCTGCCGTCAACTATAGCGATGAAGGCACTGGTGCAAAATATGCACTTTCTAAATTCAATTTAACCTCTGGTCATATTGCTTTAGCTGAGCCGATTGATTTAGCCACTGACTTTAGTGCCACTGCAAACCAACCTGCAATCGCAGCCGATATCAAACTAAAAGGTAATTTCTTGGCAGATCCTGAAGCCAAACACTTTGCCGCAAAAGACTTAGACGCCTCCATTAAAGGTGATTTGCTAGGCGGTAAAGATGTCAACATTACCATGAGCGGCGACATTGATGCCAAACCTGAAACTCGTGAATTCTTAATCGACAGCCTAAAACTGGCATTATCTGGTCAATTTGATGGCGCCAAAGTGACGCTAGATTTAAACGCACCAGCACTGGTTGCGCAAAAAGATGAAGTAACGAGCAAGAAAATCACCGTTAACTTAAACCAAGAAAAAGCGAATGATTCATTTAAAGCAAGCTTGGTATTGTCTGACATTAAAGGCTCACCTAAAGCCTTACAAAGCAGTGGTATCAGTGGTGAAATTGCTGGCACACAAGGTAAACGTAGCATTAACGGCAAATTTTCATCTCCCTTCCAAGGTAACCTTGAGAGCTTGATTTTCGACTTACCTAAATTTGCTGGCAATGTAGATATTAAAGATCCTGCTATCCCTAACGGTAGCGCTAAAGTAAATTTTAATTTAAGTTTGCACGCTGATGTTAAACAAGAACAAGTGAATAGCAAGTTCATGATGAACGTTGATAACACCAAACTGAATGGTCAGGTTGCGGTTGCCCACTTTAAAAAACCAAATATTCAGTTTAATTTAAACGCCGATACTTTAGATTTAAACAAACTTCTAGGTGCTAGTAATAAAAAAGCAGAGCCTAAGAAAGCCGACCCTGCAGGCCAAAAACCTGCCGATCTATCTGCTCTAGCTAATCTGTTGCTAGATGGAAAAATCAATATTGGCAATATTATTTATGAAAAGTATCGTCTATCCGGTCTCAATGTCAATATTAAAGCAGATGGTGAAAAACTAGCTTTATCAGGGCTGAATGTTAAGTTTGATGACAGCCAAATTAAAGGTGGCTTAGGTATCAGCCACTTTAGTAAGCCGCTTTATACGTTTGATCTTGATATAGACCAGCTGAATCTTGATAAATATATCATTGCAAGCGATAAACCAGCAGAAACCAAAGCAAACACTGGCGATGCTCCGATTGATTTAAGCGCACTTAAAGCACTGAATGCGAATGGCTCTATCCGTATTGGTAACTTAAGATACGGTAAAACTAAAGCCTCAAACGTGCGTGTTGATCTAAAAGCCGCCAATGGTATTGCCACGATTGCGCCCTTGTCTGCCAATTTGTATCAAGGTAGCATGAACGGCTCACTGAGCGTGGATGCCCGCAACACACCTAGTATTGCGTTTAAGCAAGACATGAAAGGCATTGCGATTGGCCCTTTGCTGGTAGATGCCATTAACAACGATATGCTAGATGGCAAAGGCACACTCAATGTAGATGTGACAGCCTCTGGCAATACCGTTGGTGCAATGAAAAAAGCGCTTAACGGTAAATCTTCACTGCAGCTTGCAGATGGCGCAATCAAAGGCATTGACATCGCTGGCACCATTCGCAATGCAAAATCTAAGCTAAACGTCCTCAAAGGCCAAAGCAGTATTGGCGCTGATCAAACCCAAAAAACCGACTTCAGTGAGCTATCAGCATCATTTGATATTAAAAATGGCGTTGCACACAATGAAGACCTCGCCATGAAAGCCCCTATTTTGCGCTTAGCCAAAGGTGATAGCCGGGGCGATGTCGATATCGCCAATGAAACTATTAATTACTTAGCTAAGCCTACTATTGTTAAATCAATCAAAGGGCAAGGTGGTGCTGATTTAGATGCACTTGCTGGCGTTTCAATTCCAGTAAAAGTAACGGGTACCTTCTCAGCCCCTAAATATGGCGTTGACTTTGCCTCTCTTGGCACTGCCATTGCGAAATCTAACCTACTAGACAAAGTAGGTGGTGATAAAGCAGGCGCGGTTAAAAGCTTAATCGGTGATGGAGATAAAGTAGACGCGCTAAAAGGGTTGTTAGGTAAGAGCAAACCAGCAGAAACTGCACCAGCTACTGGCGACGCTACTAAAACAGACAGCACAACAACAGAGCAGCCAAAATCTGCTGAAGAGATCGCAAAAGAAAAAGCTGAGCAAAAGCTCAAAAAACTTCTTAACTTTTAATTGGTCTCAACGAATCAATGAGTTAGCAATATTCTATACGCCACTACATCCAGAACCTATTACTCATGACTGACTTTGCCAGCCGCCTCATAACTTGGCAAAAAATACATGGCCGCCATGATCTACCCTGGCAAAACACTACAGACCCTTATGCCATCTGGGTTTCTGAAATCATGCTGCAGCAAACTCAGGTAACTGCGGTCATTGGTTATTATGCTAAATTCATGGCACGATTTCCAACCATTTCCGCATTGGCGAATGCCACTCAAGACGAGGTATTGCAACACTGGAGCGGCCTTGGCTATTACTCAAGAGCGCGCAACCTGCATCATGCAGCACAAACCATCGTAGACGAGCATGACGGCGTGTTTCCGCAAGACTTCGACACCATACAAACACTGTCTGGAATAGGTCGCTCTACAGCTGCCGCAATCGCCTCCTTTGCCTTTCATCAAGTGCAAACGATTCTGGATGGCAATGTTAAGCGTGTACTGACTAGACACTTTGCAATCTCAGGCTGGCCTAGCACTCCAAAAGTTGAAAAATCATTATGGTTGCTTGCTGAAAAACTATTACCGCAGTCAGACATGGTTGCCTACACACAAGGTCTGATGGACTTAGGAGCAACTATCTGCACAAGGAGTAAACCTAAATGTACGTTATGCCCATTAAATGTCAGCTGTTTAGCGCGCGAACAAAACCTTACCTCTGTGCTACCAACCTCAAAACCAAAAAAGAGTATCCCAGAGAAAAACACAACCATGCTCATCTTGCGACAAGGCAATGAAGTGATGCTGGTAAAACGTCCTCCGACGGGCATATGGGGTGGTTTATGGAGTTTCCCAGAGCACGACGAAATCGCAGAAACTACCAATGATTATGCAGCGGTTGTAATGGATCAATTTGGCATATCAGCGATTGCTAACAAGGCGCTGCCAACTGTTAGTCATGCCTTTACCCATTTCAAGCTACACATCAAACCACAACCGTTAGCCCTAACAAAACAAGCTCCTCAACCAAGAGAGGCTGGCTTTATCTGGTTAAGTATCGAAGATGCAATTGGAGCAGCAATCCCCACCCCAATAAGAAATATTCTCTTATCTCTGCTCAAGCATCCATCTTAATTTCACAATACCTTGCCCTATGCCATTCTAAGGCGTAGGATTAAAGCATACAGAAACACTAAAACCAACCTGATTGAATCTATCGCCTAAACAACGGTCATATAAACTCATCTAACAACAAACATAGGAGAAATAAGAATGGCTAATAATTTACCTTCACAAGTAGATGTTTCTAAAGAGCAACTGATTGCGGACTTCAAAGTAGTGATTGCCGATGCTGAGGCTTTACTCAAAGCAACTGCAAGCCAAGGTGGCGAGGCCATGGCTAATTTGCGCGCTAAAACTGAAGAGTCTTTAGCAGTTGCGAAAGAAAAACTGGCTGATGCCCAAGAGGTATTGGTAGCAAAAACAAAAGCGGCAGCACGAGCAACCGATGACTACGTACACGATAAACCTTGGCATGCAGTTGGTATTGCCGCTGGTGTAGGTTTAGTAGTTGGCTTACTTATTGGTCGTCGTTAATTACAATGAGTGACAGCAATAACAACGACGGTCTATTAGGCTCACTTAAAAGACTCACCAACACGTTTATTGCGATTGTACACACGCGCCTTGAACTCCTTAGTACGGATTTGGAAGAAGGGCGCGAACGTCTAATCTCACTTCTGGCGATGACTTTTGTTGCCTTGTTCTGCCTGTGCTTTGGTATGGTGTTGCTCGCTATTTTAGTGGTGGTCTTATTCTGGGATACGCATCGCTTACTCGTATTAAGTCTGCTTACTGGTCTTTTTATTGTGACAGGCGGTGTGATTGGTGCACTAGCAATTCGCGCACTTAAATCAATGCCTAGAATGTTCGAAGCCAGCCTAGCTGAGCTGGTTAAAGATCATCAAGAAACCAATAAAGATTAGGAGCTATTTGTGAGTCCTAAACGAGCCACTATCGCAGAACGCCGCGAAAAACTAATCCTTAAAGCAGCTTCTCAGCGTACTTTATTAGCGCAGAATATCGCGCCTTTGGGTAAACCCTTAACCATTGCTTACCGCGGCTTTCAACTGGTGCGCTACGTCAGGCAACATCCTATTTTAATGCTAGGGGTCACTACGGCGATTAGCGTTATACGTCCTACCCGCGTGCTCAAATGGTTAAAAACAGGGTTTTCTGCACTAAATCTGGCGCGTAGTGTCAGTGATATCTTAATTAAGAAATAAAAAAAGCGGCTATCAGCCGCTTTTCTATTTCTTCCCCTGCATTTCGATGCTTAACACTACAAAGCTTAAGCATCCATATAGATTCAGATAACTTAGTAAGCTATCTTATTTTTGATCCCAAGAATCTTCCCACATGCAGTGTTTGATTTTGTGACGGTTAGCAATCAACTCATCAATGCTAGGCTCGTCGTTCAATGCACGCTTAATCGCCAATTTAGTCGCATCATAGTTGTTTTTGTACATATCAGCTTTGTCTAAAGTGCCTGCCTTTTCTAACTCGATACAACCTGGGTCAATCCACACCAAACTAATAATGCACAAATCATTAGCTTGCTCTTTAGGAATGATGCCTTCAATTACACAGTCCAAAATAGCATCTGCTGTTGCCGCTTGTACCACGCCACCGAACAAGGCAACATCTGTGCTGCCTTTTAATGTTACTTTTGGTACGGTCATACATACTGGGCGTACCAATTGGTTGATATCACGTACCGCAAACATTGCAGTGTGGCCTTTGCTTTGTGCCATTAAGTTTGCAAATGCTTGGCCTACAGGGCCGTCAACCGCGCCGATTAAGATTTCTGGCATTGCTGCGGTAACGTCTTTACCTTCTGAGTAAACTGTCGCTTCGCCTGCTTTGAAAATGATTTTTGACATGAGAAATCCTTGAGAAAATAAAACGATGAAAAATACGAATAAAATCAATGATGCTATTCTATAAAGTAGGATTTTATAGAATAGCCTTGCTTTAAGCAATTTACATGCAAATTAAAGCATCGCTAACACTCACCAGCGCTCACACCCAAGATAAACAGTGACCCACTCCGCCACAAGCGCACTAAACTGGTGCGTCAAATTGGTGCGTAGTGTAATATCATTAAAAAATTTACTTAGGTTAGCAAGCTTGGAAAAACTTAAAAATTGGCTGAAAGGCTTTGTCCCTGATCGCATTACCGTTAATCGTACTGAACGCCTGCGTGCTGGTATTGGCGCTTTTATCGGTATTTTGTTCACAGGTTTAGTGACCGTTTTAATAGAGGGTGATACTAGCACTATCCCCTATCTCATTGCTCCAATGGGTGCATCTGCCGTACTCTTATTCGCAGTACCTTCAAGCCCGCTAGCCCAACCTTGGTCTATTATTGGTGGCAACACCACAGCAGCTTTCATCGGCGTGACTTGCGCCATGTGGATTGCACATCCTGCCACTGCCGCGGCTGTGGCAGTCAGCCTTTCCATTGTGGCCATGTTTGCGTTAAGATGCATCCACCCACCCAGCGGTGCGGTTGCACTCACCGCAGTCCTAGGTGGTGCCACTATCCATGCACAAGGTTATTGGTTTGTGTTGGCTCCTGTCGCGCTTAACTCGTTTATTCTCTTACTGGTTGCCATCCTATTCAACAATGCAACACGCCGTCCTTATCCACATCTCACAGCAAAAGCTTCACAGCATTTAACCAAAGATATTCCTGCTGAAATGCGCTTTGGCTTTAATACAGAAGATTTAAACGCCGTACTAAAAGAATACAACCAAGTGCTCGACGTCAGCCGTGATGACTTGCAAAGCTTGTTACAACAAACTGAAATGCACGCTTACCGCCGCCGCTTTGGTGAAATTGTCTGCGCAGACATTATGTCTAAGGATGTTGTGTCTGTAGTATTCGGCACCTTACTAGAAGACGCTTGGCTACTCATGCGGCAACACGAAATCAAAGCACTACCAGTAATAGACCGTGCACGGCGTGTGGTGGGAATCATCACCCAGGCCAACTTTATGCAACATGCCAATTTAGAGGTATATGAAGGCTTTGAAACTAAACTCAAAAGCTTTATCCGCAGAAGCCATACACTTTCTTCGCAAAAGCCTGAAGTAGTAGGCCAAATCATGACATCTCCAGCGGTTACTGCCTCTTCAAATATGCATATTATTGAGTTGATCCCATTGATGACTCAAGCAAATGTCCATCACCATATCCCAGTGATTGATGATGAGCGTCGTTTGGTAGGCATGGTGACACAGTCTGACTTAGTTTCCGCGCTTTACCACGGCCGCATCGCTAACTTACGAACTTTAGGATTATCTTCATAAAAAACACCGATTAACGAAGCAATACGCCCGTATCTTCAACTGCCATGTTCACAACATTACAACGTGTCATTAGCACGCATACTTGAGTAAGTAACCACTTGGTTACGTCCCTTTTGCTTAGCGCGGTACAACGCTTGATCGGCTGCCGTCACAAGGTCTTCAAATACTAAACCAATATCGTTCGAATCCGCTACGCCGATACTCACCGTCACATTAATACGATCTTTGCCTAACGTTAAGGTAAATTCTGAAAAAGCCAATCGCAAGCGCTCAGCTAACTCAAATGCCTCTTTTTCAGTCGTAGCCGTTAGCAACATACAAAACTCTTCACCGCCATAGCGAGCGAAATAATCATCTGGTCGAATAGAGTTTTGGGCAATTTCAGCCAAAGAACAAAGGACCTTATCCCCTGCAGGATGCCCATAACGATCATTGATCGTCTTAAAAAAATCGATATCAATCATCATAATCGCCAATGTCTCGCCAGTACGCATACAACGTGCTCTTAGACGCAAGGCATCTTCTTCAATTCGGCGACGATTCAAAGTACCAGTCAACGCATCACGCGATGCCATTTGATACACATCGGCAATTAACCGATGGTTTAGCATCAATAAAAACCCAAACGCCACGCTAAATTCAAGTAGAGCCGCAATCAAAAATGGCAAAGTATTAATTGTGGTATTTACATGCAAGCCTATCTCAGCATCAGTAGACAGTAGCAACGCTATTGCTCGCGTTAACATTAATAATGCTAAAGCTACAAATGAAGCACCGGTATACCAATATGCAAGCTTTTGTGAAGCTTCAACATTAATCAGCAGCGCACGAGCGCACACAATATAAACACTAAAAAACAAGAGAGAGTTAACAATCGCACGCATGCGTGTGTCAGGATCGATCACACTAAACCAAATAGCTTGGCATATTGTCATGACAATAAATATGATCAGTATGCTCCATGAAACAGGTCGCTTTTTAAACGCCAGAATTCCTGTTAATTGTAAGCAGGTACCTAATGCAAATAGAGTTAAACCAATCACCGCGGCCCATTCATGTCCTGGGGTAGTTTGCCCATAAAAATAGGCAAGACTAAACCCTAGGCACATCAATAGGCTAGCTATGGCCCATTGCCTCACGCCACGTATAGCACCTACGCGTAATCCTGCTAACTCAAACAAGCAAAAAAACATAAACGCCATCATGGAAAACATCACCATAACAGTTCGTACATCTAAACCCATAAACTCTCCCAATAACGATCAGTATAACGCTTTGAATTGTTGATTTTTATGAAATTAAAAGCATTTTTAATACCAACAATTGAATACCATGATTGTTATTAGAAATACTACATGCATTTGATAAGGTTACCCCACTACCTCTCACAAATTATTTACTCCCTTATCATGTTAAGTAAAATCATGAGCACGCATTCATTAAACTACATACGCCTTAAATGAAACCGTTCAGTATGATGTGAATCATACAAGCACGACATCAATATTGATGTAAATAAAACTAAAGGAGAATTACTATGTGGACAACACCAGCAGCAACAGAAATGCGTTTCGGCTTCGAAGTTACAATGTACGTAATGAACAAGTAATTCGCGTTTACTATAGTCAATCATGACTAATCAAAAAGCCTAGTCAGTGATGATTAGGCTTTTTTAATATCTAAAGTTTATCTTAATTGCTTATATATCAACGCGTTGCATATCTCGATGTAAAATCCCCGCATCAAGATAAGCCTCACTACATACCGTAAATCCAAACTTCTCATAAAACCCGATTGCATGCACTTGTGCGGACAACGCAATAACATGCACCCCTAACTGCTGATAATAAGCAATTGCCGCATTTAATAACGCCGAACCCACACCTAAGCCACGCCAAGGCTGCATGACTGCCATACGACCTATACTGCCGTCGCCTAACAGCCTTGCACAACCGATTGCCTCACCTGCATCACTTAGTGCAATCAAATGTTGGGATGCTTCATCCAGCCCATCCCACTCTACTGCAATAGGTACATGCTGCTCAACGATAAATACAGCTTCACGCACAGCAATCAATTGTTTCGCGTGTGTCTGCCATGTAACTTTCTCAATATTGAAACTATCTTGCAATGTTAACCCCTTGCGAGCGTTGGCAGTAACAGGCATTATGCAACCTTGGTCTTTAATTAATGATTAAGGTTTTATATGCAAAAATACTTAGCAACTTTAGCTCGAATTTTATTAGCGCAACTCTTTTTAGTACAAGTTATAGTGCTCATTATTGGTTTTACAAGCAACCCTGATGGATATCAGCAATATCAGGCAAGCTTAGGCAGCATGGGTTTGCCTGGCATTTTTGCCCCACTGATTATTTTAGTGAACACAATTGGTGGCTTAGCTTTATTACTAGGTTACAAAACCAAAGCTTTTGCATTGGTGATGGCGATTTATATTGTAGGCTTAACGCTATTGCTTAAATTACCTTTGTTGCAATACTTAGCAATCGCTGGTGGCCTATTATTGCTATACGCAAACCCGAATACTGCTTGTAGCTTAGACAACCTTAAGAAAAAAGCTTAAATTAAACTTGGCTATTAAATAGCGCAGCAAAAAGCGGCAGACATTGCCGCTTTTTTATTCCCATTCCAAAACAGGGTAAATTGTATTTACATTGCGTCGATTAGCAATTTCAAACAGTTTCCATTGATTACGCTCACTCTCAGCTGCGGTATCCATTGTTTTTTCCATACTCACATTACTCTTAATGCTGGCTCGCACATCATTCAACAACACTGATAAATAGCGTTCAGCATTGCCTAAAGCAGCCACCCAATCTTGAGTGACTGGCCCATGGCCCGGAACTACTTGTTTGGCAGGGCTATTTTTAAGTTTTATTATTTCTGCAATTAATCCTTTAATATCGCCCTCAACCACTGGTGTACGTTCTATAAATAATAAATCACCAGCAAATAAAGTGCCGGTTTTACGATCAATCAACGTGATATCAGTATTGGTATGCGCTAACGGATGCGCATTTAATACCAGTACTCTATCGCCTAAATTAAGCTCCAACGTAGTTTTAACAACCAGTGTCGGCTTAATCAGCTCACTGCCTTTTGCATCATCGTGTAAAAAGCGCTCATTGAGCTTAGTATATTGCTCACTTCTCACATCCATTGCATTGCCTAACTTCTCATGACCTACAAACTCTGGCTTTGGCTCACTTTGGTTCTTGGGTAAAAATGCAGCATTGCCGTAAATATGGTCAGGGTGCACATGCGTATTAATCACATACAACACTGGCAAAGGTGTCACTTTACGAATAGCTGCCTGTAATTGCTGACCAACTTTCAAGCTTCCGCCTGTATCAATCACCGCAACGCCCTTACTACCAACCACAAAGCTAATATTACAGATATCACCCTGATACCCAGTATCAATATCTAAATGCTCACCATGATGCACATAAATACCATCTGCCACCGACTTAACTATAAAGTCGTCCTGCTGTACTTGCGCATGTGAACAGCTAATCATTGAAAACAGGCTCATGGTTATCATTAAAATTTTCATGAATGATTCCTTGCGTTAAGGTTAGCGTTTAGAATATCCGTGTTTTATGCAATCATTTGCTGTGGCCACGGTCACATTTGAATGTCAATTTAGTGCTACTAGGATATTACTATGAATCAAGCTTCTACACGCTATACAAAACCCGCTGTTATTCTTCACTGGCTAATCGCACTTGTTATTTTTGCGATGTTTGCATTAGGCTGGTACATGAGTGAACTGCCTAAAGAGGCACCTAAACAATCTGCTTTTGATCTGTTTGACTTAGGCATTTATACATGGGAACTTGCCAAAGAAGCTAGCCCAAGAACTTTTTACTTTAATTTACATAAATCAATTGGTATTACATTACTTGCACTTATCGCTATTCGTGTGTTGTGGCGTATTACACATCGCCCTCCTGCAATGCTCACCTCCTACAAACCATGGGAGAAAAAGTTAGCCACAGGTACGCATCATTTATTGTATTTACTCATGGTAGCAATGCCAGTCACGGGCCTAATCATGGCAGTGAACAGTAAATACGGTGTCATGTGGTTTGGTATGGATTTTATTGCGGGTTTAGACAACAGCAATATGCGCGACTTATTTAAAGAAGCGCACGAAATTATTGGTGCTATATTGTTGATCGCAGTAATCATTCATATAGCAGGTGCTTTAAAACATAAATTTATTGATAAAGATGGCACGATGAAACGCATGTCATTTAAATAATCTGCTATTTAAATATACCAACGCCCATTAAAAAGCCCGCTATAAGCGGGCTTTTTAATTATGATTTCGCTTTTCTTGTCGCTAATAAACTGAGCAACATACTTGTACCTAGCACTGCCACTACTACCCCTAATGAAACCGCCACTGGGATTTTGAACCACTCTACAATCAACATCTTTATACCAACAAATATCAATACTAGCGCCAAACCAAATTTCAGCAAATGAAAACGCTCAGCCATATCAGCTAATAAGAAATACAGTGCTCTCAAGCCCATAATAGCAAAGATATTGGAGGTAAACACAATAAACGGGTCATTGGTAATCGCAAAAATTGCAGGGATACTGTCCATTGCAAAAATCACATCTGAAAACTCAATCAATACCAATACTAAAAACATAGGGGTAAACCAGCGCACACCGTTCTTAGTAATCCAAAACTTATCAGCATGATATTTATCTGTAATACGAACATGTTGACGTAGCCATTTGAGCAAAGGGTTTGTTGCTAAATTCGGCTCATGGTCCGCAAACACAAACATCTTGATACCCGTAATCAGTAAGAACGCACCAAATACATACAGAACCCAATGGAACTGCGCAATCAACCACGCGCCAATTAAAATCATTAGCGCACGCAAGATAATAGCGCCCAACACCCCATAAACCAATATACGTTTTTGGTATTCCAACGGCACAGCAAAATAACTAAAAATCATCACAAACACGAAGATATTATCCATCGCCAGCGTTTTTTCTAATAAGTAGCCTGTGAGATACTCCATCGCTCTAGCATCGGCAATCGCTCTTCCACTGGTATAGTCAAGCCAAGCCCATAAGGCTGCACCAAACACCATCGCCAACGTAAACCATACTAGCGACCAAATAAGCGCCTCTCGCGCCCCTACTTTATGCGCCCCTTTGCGACCTAACGCAAACATATCAATGGCAAGCATGGCGATTACAAATATGCCAAAACCTCCCCACATCCACCAAGTGCCTATCGACTGCAGTTCGTTCATGTACGCCTCTATCTTATTAATCTCTATTAACCAACGTGCTACATTGGCTATTACGTTGCCAAACAAAAATAAGGCTGAGAAATATTGCTTATATCTCTCAGCCTCTCATTACTTAACTGCTACATTACTAAAAGTAGCAACTTGTATTTATTATGATTCACGCAATGCTGCAATACGCTCATCCAACCCAGGGTGGCTAGCAAATAGTTTTGATAACCCACCTTTACCAGAGATACCAAATGCAGCCATTTGTTCAGGCAAAGCTGATGGTTCGTGTTGTGCTTGCAAACGTTGCAATGCCGCAATCATTTTGTTTTTACTTGATAATTTAGCAGCGCCAGCATCTGCTCTAAATTCACGCTGACGTGAAAACCACATCACGATCATTGAAGCCAAAATACCTAATACAAATTGTGCAATCATCATGGTGATAAAAAAAGCGGGGCCTGTACCGCGCTCTGTTTTAAACACCACTTTATCAACAACATAACCAATCACGCGGGATAAAAACATCACAAATGTGTTCACAACGCCTTGAATCAACGTCAATGTCACCATATCACCGTTAGCAATATGCGATATTTCATGCGCCAATACTGCTTCAGCTTCATCCTTGGTCATTGCATTCAATAGGCCGCTAGAAACCGCGACTAATGAGCTATTTTTAGTCATACCAGTTGCAAATGCATTGACCTCTGGCGTATCAAAAATTGCTACTTCAGGCATCTTAATACCAACGGCATCGGCTTGTGCGCGCACTGTTTTTACCAACCATATTTCAGTCGCTGTGCGTGGCTCTTCAATCACCACAGCGCCCGACATACGTTTTGCGGTCCATTTAGAGATCGCTAGTGAGATAAATGCACCACCAAAACCCATAATGGCAGAAAACACTAATAAATTACTTAAGTCTAAGCCATTTGCATTCAAGTACGGCTCTACACCTAAAATACGCATGGTAATAGATAGCACGAATACAATGGCTAAGTTGGTTGCTAGAAAATATAAAATACGTTTCATATGGTCTCCTTCGGTTTAATCCGCTACCTATTAAATCAGGCATGACGACAATGTTGCTACTTTAGTCTGTTTCTATATTCAATAAAAGCAGAATATTTCTGATTGATTATTCGGTTTTTACGAGCTATTGTGAATGCTATGATTAATTACAAACAATTTCACTACTTTTGGGCTGTGGCAAAGGCTGGCAGCATCGTACGTGCCAGCAAGCAGTTACATTTAACTCCGCAAACCATCAGTGGGCAAATAGCCATTCTAGAAGCCTCACTTGGTGTGTCATTATTTAGAAAAGTAGGTCGTGGCATTGAGCTTACAGAAACTGGAGAGTTAGCACTCACTTATGCTGAGGATATTTTCCAAACAGGCAATGCACTAGAGGAAACATTGCGCGCAGGCTCTAAAGAACGTCATCGCCTATTCAGAGTGGGTATTTCAGATGCAGTTCCAAAATCTATTGCTTACCGCCTATTAGCGCCAGCAATGTCGCTGGTTGAACCCATTAAAATTATTTGTCGCGAAGGTAAATTAGAGTCTTTACTTGGTGACCTAGCAATTCACCGCCTAGATTTAGTCCTGTCGGATAGGCCTATGCCTAGTGAAATTGATATCAAAGGCCGCAGTCACGAACTACTAGAGTGCGGCTTAAGCTTCTTCGCAGCTCCCTCCCTGATTCAGTCTTATGAGGTATTTCCACAGAACCTCACTAACGCGCCACTCTTAGTACCGGGCGAGGATAGTGCTGTTCGTAAGCGGCTAATGTCATGGCTAAATACTCTACGCATTCAACCACAAATTGTCGGTGAGTTTGATGATAGCGCTCTCATGCGCGCATTTGGACAAGCTGGCGTTGGTATTTTCTGTGCCCCATCTATTATTGCAGATGAGGTCATCACACAACACAATGTGATTAAAATTGGTGAAACCAACCAAGTGGTAGAGCGATTCTATGCCATCTCTGTAGAAAGACGTGCTAACCACCCGGCTGTTGTCGCAATTAGCACGGCATCATCAAAGATAACTAACACATAGAACTTATCATCTAAACATCACTCATATTTAGCATTAAATTTAGACATTCATGAGGTTATAGATGCGCAATCCAATGTTTCGACACTTAGTTTTTGCCATATTAAGTATCATTTCTTTCAATAATGCCTATGCTTGCTTAGACGATAAGGCAATCGTGCAGCTAAAAGTGAATGAAGAAGCGCACTTAATTTCACGCAACGTAGCCACGATGACTGATGCAATTGAGGACAAGCTTTTATCAGTCCAGGTGAAACAACTCGATGACACCTGTGGCGTCACGATTACATATAGATTACCTGATGAAGATATCGCCGAAGCTAATAAATTACTGGATAGTAATCCAGCAAAGCGCATTATGCTTGCTGGCCAAGGCTATGTTTTACCAACACAAAGTACATTGATTGCAAACGCTGGTGTTAATTTAAATCCTCTATCCATTAAACATCAGGATATTCTGCAAAGCGCGGATTTAGGAAGAAACAGAGCGTCTGTTGAGTTGTTATATGCAACCCTTGCACAAACGCGCGCTGTGATTATCCCCAATACTAAAAATACTGAACCATGGCCAATGAGCTTGATGGATCAAGAGAAAAGTTTATGCGAAAGCCTATATACTAGTGATAGCAACCAGAGCGCATGCACTTGCAAAGCTGATGCTATCAGCAAAAAAGTTAGTCCTCGCCAATTAAGATACATCAAATATCTACAAAATGACCCTTACTCCTCTACTACTAGCGCGCTTGCTATTTATCGTGACTTATCAGAACAAGTTAATTTTGAATGTAAATTAATTAAACGCTAATAATCATCAACATAGACAGTAGATGATAGTCTACATCTTCTACTGTTCTTTATCGATGAGCTTAATTTCATTTTCCTCACACCATGCTAGCAAAGCATCATCTGAGGCTTGCTCTTCAAATGCATACCATTTTTCAAGCAAGCCTTGATACTGCAACATATCTTTAAAGCGCCTGTAGGCACCACGCTTACGAAAAAGGCTTGCTACAAAGTTGTATTCATCAGGTAACGTCTGGTCAATAAATGTTAGCGCTAAGGACTGACCTAGCTTTAACTCATTTTTATGGGGTACTTCCACATAATCCAAGGATGTTTCGAGGTCTTTTGGCACCTCTTCTTCTAGGTCTAATGTCGTTGATGTCCAGTAAATGACACCCGTTTTCTTGCATATATACGCATTGTTCTCGTCACGCGAGCCTGAGCTAACAAACTCAAAGGCATTTCTTATTTCACTAAAATCTAAGCTCAGCATTATTCAAACATTCCTTTGCTTGATTAACATTTCATTCATCTCGATGAGCAACGCCACTGGTTTGCTGCGCATCTAAAATTCTAGGTAAATTAATTTCTATCCAATCTACCAACAACTCAACTTGTTTCGCCAGCTCCGTACCCAATGGCGTTAAGGAGTACTCCACATGCGGAGGCACCACAGGATAAGACACGCGCATCACAAAACCATCAGCCTCTAAGGTCTGCAATGTTTGCGCCAACATTTTTTCACTGACCCCACTTAACTTTCTACGCAAATCACTAAAGCGATGCGTCCCTAGTAACAGCGCAACCAAAACTAGCCCACCCCAACGGTTGGTAACGTGTTTAAGTATTTCACGTGATGGACATTGATCTGAAAACACCTCGCCGCGCATCATCTGCTCTGACAACTTATTTGATTGATTGATGTTATTCATACTTACCTTTTTGTACGTACTTACTAATAGTTAGTATATAGATTATGATGCTTTCCACCTATTCATTTTTTCAGACTAGAAAGGTTTTACATGATCGTTATTACAGGTGCAACAGGTCAATTAGGCCGATTAGTGATTGCCTCACTATTAAAAACAACCCCTGCCTCTAACATAGTTGCCGCAGTTCGCAATGTTGATAAAGCCAAAGAGCTAACTGATTTGGGTGTACAAGTACGCTATGCAGATTACAACCAACCAGCGTCATGGGATGCCGCATTAGCAGGTGCAAGCAAAGTTTTACTCATTTCATCCAGTGAGGTCGGCCAACGCTTTGCGCAACATAAAACGGTAATCGATTCCGCAAAAAGAGCAAATATTAAGTTATTCGCCTATACCAGCCTATTACATGCAGACACCTCCCCACTAGCCTTAGCGGCAGAACATGTCGCTACCGAACAATACCTAGCAAATGCAAATCTACCTTTTGTATTACTACGCCACGGATGGTACACAGAAAACTATACCGTAGCCTTAGGCGCAAGCATCGCCCACGGTGCGCTATATGGGTGTGCCTCGGATGGGAAAATCGCCTCTGCCAGCCGTGCAGACTACGCACAAGCAGATGCCACCGTACTCACCTCAGAAAATCAAGCAGGGAAAGTATATGAACTAGCTGGAGACTACGCTTACACACTGACAGAGTTAGCGGCAGAGGTATCCCAACAAACTGGAAAACCCATCAATTACATCAACCTAGCAGAGCAAGAGTATCAAGCGGTTTTAGTCAACGTGGGTTTACCAGAAGCATTTGCGCAACTGATTGCAGATTCAGACACAGGTGCATCCAAAGGCGCACTCTATGACAACAGCCAACAACTTAGCCAACTAATTGGCAGAGCAACTACGCCGTTGAAAGAAAGTGTCGCCGCAGCTATCTAATTTAATTACGTTGAGATAAGCAGTGCATCTAATTGTACTAACTAAAACGGCAACCAATTGGTTGCCGCTCCAAGTTAATGGTATTCAACTGTGATATGTAGCTAATACAAACCTAAATATCTAAGTTATTAGCACCTAAAGCATTATTTTCAATAAATGCGCGTCTAGGTTCTACATTATCGCCCATCAGTGTTGTGAAAATTTCATCCGCTGCAATCGCGTCATCGATTTGCACTTTCAGTAAGCGACGCACTTTAGGGTCCATGGTAGTTTCCCATAACTGCTCTGGGTTCATTTCACCAAGACCTTTATAGCGCTGAATATTCAGTGTGTTTTTCGCTTCACCTTGTAGCCAATCCAAGGCTTGTTTGAATGTTGAAACAGTTTGTTCTTTTTCATTACGCTTAACAACAGCACCTACACCAACCAAACCGTTAAGCATATTCGATGTTTTCAATAGCTGTCTGTAATCGCCGCTACTTAAAAACTCAGCATTAATCACGCAACATTGTAGGTTGCCGTGTACGTATTTATTAATCTCCAAACGGTAAGCGTTAGTTTCGGCATCAAATGCCACTATCACTTCACTGCCTACTGCACCCAAGATAGGACGTAGCTTCTCTGCGATGGCGTTAGCGCTTGCTTCTGTGCTTAGATTAATTTCACCAGCATCTTGAATTGCACGTAGCACGCTTTCATCATACAGTGAAGAAATACGGCGAATCACTGCTTCAGTCAACACCACTTGTTTTGCGATTTCAGTTAGAGCTTCATCTTTTAAGATGCCAGCACTAGTTTTGGTGTCTAGCTCAGCATTTTTTAGCGCTGATTGCAGTAGGTAGATATCTAGCTCTTGCTCATCTTTAAGGTAACGCTCATCCCTACCCTGTTTTACTTTGTACAGTGGTGGCTGAGCAATGTAGATATGTCCGCGCTCTACTAATTCCGTCATTTGGCGATAGAAGAAAGTGAGCAACAAGGTACGAATATGGGCACCATCAACGTCCGCATCAGTCATGATGATAATGCGGTGATAGCGTAACTTCTCTGCATTAAAATCTGCTTTACCAATGCTGGTACCTAAGGCAGTAATCAGTGTTGCAATCTCTTGTGAGCCGAGTAATTTATCAAAACGTGCTTTTTCTACGTTTAAAATTTTACCTTTTAACGGCAATATCGCTTGGTTTTTACGATCACGCCCTTGTTTTGCAGAACCGCCCGCTGAGTCACCCTCGACTAGGTATATTTCACACAACGCTGGGTCTTTTTCTTGGCAATCAGCCAATTTACCTGGCAAGCCCATGGTGTCCATCACGCCTTTACGGCGGGTAATCTCACGCGCTTTACGCGCAGCTTCCCTTGCACGAGCTGCTTCAACCACTTTCCCACAAATTATTTTGGCATCCGCTGGGTTTTCTTGTAAAAACTCTGCCAATTTTGCTGATACCACTTCAGACACCACTGGTTGCACTTCACTTGAAACCAATTTATCTTTAGTTTGCGATGAAAACTTAGGATCAGGCACTTTAACGGACAACACGCAAGTAATGCCCTCGCGCATATCGTCACCAGTTGTTTCTACTTTTGCTTTTTTAGCCATCTCACTTTGTTCAATATACTGGTTTAACGTACGTGTCATTGCTGTACGTAACCCAGTTAAGTGAGTACCGCCATCGCGCTGTGGAATATTATTAGTAAAACACTGTACCGTTTCACTGTAAGAGTCATTCCATTGCATCGCTACTTCAATCGTCATGCCATCTTTTTCACCAGATGCATAAAAAGTTTTAGGATGTAGCACTGTTTTACTACGGTTCATATACTCCACAAACCCTTTAATGCCGCCGGAGTAGGCAAAGTTTTCACTTTTACCATTGCGTTGATCTACCAACTCAATTTTTACGCCATTATTTAAGAATGAAAGCTCACGAATACGCTTAGCTAAAATCTCAAAATGATATTCAACCAACATAAAAGTTTCTACTGAGGCTAAAAAGTGTACTTCTGTACCTTTTTTATCCGTGACGCCTGTTTCTGCTAATGGAGCTACGGCTTCACCGCGACGGAACTCCATTTGGTGCACTTTACCGTTGCGGTAAATTTTTAATTTAAGCCAGTCTGATAGCGCATTAACAACAGAAACACCTACACCATGCAAGCCACCAGATACTTTGTAAGAGTTTTGATCAAACTTACCACCAGCGTGTAATTCAGTCATGACAATTTCAGCCGCTGAGCGCTTAACCGCTTTAATATCATCGTATTTGATATCAGTAGGAATACCGCGTCCATTATCTGCAACACTGACTGAGTTATCAGGATGGATAATTACCTTAATATCATCGCAATGGCCTGCCAATGCTTCATCAATTGCATTATCCAGCACTTCAAACACCATATGGTGTAAACCAGAGCCATCTGACGTGTCGCCAATATACATACCTGGGCGCTTACGTACGGCATCTAAACCCTCCAATATCTTGATACTGGATGAATCATAATCTGGTGATATTGCATTGTTTTCACTCATACTTGTTTTCTTTATTTTAAAGTTATCTTTAAATTTAATATTTTTTGTTAAAGTAAAAATATTAAAGCTTTTGTTTCACGTGAAACAAGATTTAAATGCGCATTGGCATGACGACATACTTATAATCTGGATTATTAGGTAAGGTAATTAAGCAACTACTGTTTGCATCTGCAAATGAGAACGTTACTTGTTCACTGTTTGTGTTATTCAACACATCTATCAAATAAGTCACATTAAAACCAATATCTAGTACATCACTGCCGTAAGTGATTTCTAATTCTTCTTCTGCTTCCTCTTGATCGCTATTAGTACTAATTAACTTAAGATTATTATTACTTAGCACCATACGGATACCACGGTACTTTTCATTCGATAAAATCGAAGCGCGCTGCATTGCTAACAATACACCTAAACGTTCTGTTGTGAATGTATTTTGATGTCCTGTAGGTATCACACGGTTGTAATCAGGGAATTTACCATCAATGACTTTAGAAATAAGTTTGATATTGCCAAAACTAAAGTTAACTTGATTATTAGCTATCTCAACATTCACATCTTCTTCACTATCATCCAGCAATTTGATTAACTCAATCACTGTCTTACGTGGCAAGATAACATCTTGTTTTTCATAGTTATCTTTTAGTTCTGTTGAAGTAAAACTTAATCGATGACCATCTGTTCCTACGATATTCAAACGATTGGCAACGACTTCAACTAATAAGCCATTCAAGTAATAACGAATATCTTGTTGCGCCATTGCAAACTCTACTTGCTTCAACAATTCTTTTAATTGTCTTTGCGGAATTGTAACCACAGTGCCTTGTGATTGCGTTTTTGTCATGACTGGATAGTCAGCGGCAGGCAATGTTTGTAAGTTAAAACGGCTTTTACCAGCTTTTACAGTAATACGGCTATCGTTAGTTGCCATATTGATATCTGAATTATCTGGTAATGATCTGCAAATATCTAATAACTTTTTGGCAGATATCGTTGTTGAAAAATCATTACTAGTAGCACTTTCTACAGATAATGAAATTTGCATTTCTAAATCAGTGGCTGTCAGATGAATTTTGTTTTGTTTAGCTTCAAGTAATAAATTAGACAAAATAGGTAAGGTATGTCTTTTTTCTACGATGCTTGTCACTGAAGTTAACGGTTTTAATAACGTTTCACGGTTGATTTGTATATTCATCTTTATAACCTAAATAATATATATATAAATAATAACAATAATAATGTTGCATTTTTTTGTGCATAACTACTTTTTATTGAATATTTTCAATAGTTTGCAATACTTTTTTTTATCTTGGTAAAAACATAATCTACTGTGGGTCAATTGTTGATTAAATTTTCAAAACTTCTTAATCACAACCTTATGCTTATTTTATCCACAGCTTATCCTTAACCTAATTTTTATGGTTAAGCTGATATTTACCTGGTTAATCTCTAATAACTTGTACTAAAAACCCAATATCTCTGGCTATTGTTGCATCATTTTGTCTTAATAAATCAATCTCATCACATGCGTGCATCACAGTAGTGTGATGTCTACCACCAAACGCCTCACCTATTTCAGGAAAGCTATGATTCGTTAATTCGCGTGATAAAGCCATTGCTATCTGTCTAGGACGTGCAAAATTACGCGTTCTTTTCTTGCTGTACATCTCTGCAACTTTAATCTTATAGTAGTCAGCAACAGTCTTCTGTATGTTTTCCATTGTGACTTGCCGGCCACGAACCGCGATTAAGTCACGTAATGCGTCTTTAGCTAGATGTACATCGATAGCATGACCTGTGAACTTAGACATGGCGATAATGCGGTTTAAGGCACCTTCCAACTCACGTACGCTAGATCTAATCTGTTTAGCGATAAAGAACGCGACATCTTCAGGTAAGTTAAGATTTACCGCTTCTGCCTTTTTAAGCAAAATAGCAACGCGCATTTCCAGCTCAGGCGGTTCAACTGCAACGGTTAAACCCCAACTAAAACGAGTTCTTAAGCGTTCATCTACATCTGCAATTTCTTTTGGATAGGTATCGCAAGTAATAACAATTTGTTTTTTTGCTTCAATTAGTGAGTTAAATGCGTAAAAGAACTCTTCTTGAGTACGGGTTTTTTTCGCAAAAAACTGAATGTCATCAATTAACAATAAGTCCAGTGAATGATATTGACGTTTAAACTCATCAAATGCTTTATGTTCATATGCCTTAACAACATCGGATACATAGCGCTCAGCATGTAGGTAGCGGATTTTTGCTTCTGGGTTATGTAACTTTAATTCGTTACCAATGGCTTGCAGTAAATGTGTTTTACCTAAACCTACACCACCATAGATAAATAAAGGGTTATAAGCACTACCTGGATTTTCAGCAACTTGGATAGCTGCAGCTCGGGCTAATTGGTTAGCTCGGCCTGTCACGTAATTATTAAAATTAAAGCTAGGATTTAAATTAGAGGTGTCGATATTTTTATTAGCAACTACTGCAGTTTTTTTGGTTTTAGCTAACACTTCACTCAAGTTGTGTTTAATAACATCCTGCTTAACTTCGTGATCTACCGCTTTGTTTTCTTGAGTTGTTTTTTTTGCAGTTTCTGTTTGGACAGTTTTGCCTGTAGCTTCGCCTAATACCAACTCTATTTGCATATCAGGTTTATGTTCCTGAGCAAATTGTTCAATTTTTTTCAGAAAACGATCTTTAACCCATTGCATAACAAAACGATTAGGCGCAAAAACGCGCACGGCATCACCACTAACTTCAGTATGCAGTGGTTTGATCCAAGTATTGAATTGTTGTGCTGAAAGCTCTTTCTCAAATTTAGAAAGACAAGCAGGCCAAAAATTTTCCATCTGTAATGATATACCTTAGTTTGTACAGTTATTTTTAACTAATGTATTGAAATAACAACGATTGTATGAATGTATAACGTATTGTTTTTATTTTATTTTTTTATAAAATAGCGTACAATTCAACGCTAATCTATCCACTGCATTTTAGCTGGTTTAGCGTAACTTATCCACAGCCATTTTCAAAATTAATGAATAAAAACTTTATAAAATAAAAGTGATAAGAATTAAAAAGTTAGCGCAATTAATAAAACTAAATAAACGTTGACAAAATACTGTGTTATCGGGTCTAATAGCGCCCTTTGTAGCATTTTGCTCGTTGGAGATTCACATGAAACGTACATATCAACCTTCTAAAACACGTCGCGCACGTACACATGGCTTTTTAGTTCGCATGAAAACTAAAGGTGGCCGCGCTGTTATTGCTGCTCGTCGCGCTAAAGGTCGTTCACGCTTAGGTCTTTAAGTGAGTAACGCCTACGGCGTTACTTTCGCTGTACATTCAGTTTAAATTTACAGTAAAAACTTAATAGTGCACACGCTTAGGTTTACAAAAAAAGCTAAGCTTATTAAAACGGATGAATTTTCATCCGTTTTTAATTTCCGCAAGCGTATTTTTGCACAGTATTTAGCGATACATTATCAGCCTAATACGTTAGCACACGCTCGTTTAGGATTGGTCATTGGTAAAAAAACTGCTAAATCGTCGGTACATAGAAACTATATGCGACGAGTTCTGCGTGAATTTTTTAGGATACGTCAACACACAGTCAACCCGGTAGACTTAGTTGTTCGTGTGCAGAAAAAATTTAATAAAAAAGACTTTTTATCTGTTGAGCAAGAGTTTGATTCCTTGATTAAGAAGATTAATCTTCGCACTACATTAAATGCACAACAAAACGTCACAGAGGTTCATCATTAAAAGGTATTCAGCATTTATAATGCATAATAGTTACCAAAATTTAAGCCCCATGTTTTTTTTGTGTTAACAACAATGTCGCGTCTATTAATTTGGATCATTAAGGGATATCAATTAACTTTGAGTCCTTTTTTAGGACAGCAATGTCGCTTCTACCCTACTTGTTCCCAATACTCGGTAGAGGCACTGCAAAAGCATGGTGCAATTCGTGGTAGTTATTTAATGGTTCATCGTTTATGCCGTTGTCACCCATGGTGTGATGGTGGGCATGATCCAGTACCTTAATTTCTTTAAGATACATTACTAAAATTTTATATAGATTGCTTATAAAACAATATGGATACAAGACGTTTAGTATTATTCGTGATTTTTTCTATGTCTATTCTGATGCTATGGGACGCTTGGCAGACTAAAAATGCACCTGTAACATCAACACCGGTTGCTACTGTTAGCTCAGTGCCAAATGCGGATACTACTGCGGCTGCCACTAATCCAATCGATACACCTGTTGACACTGGCTATGCATTAAGATCTGGCCAGAATGTTCTTGTAACGACAGATCTATATAAAGTGAATATTAGTACTGTAGGTGGTGATTTACGTAAATTAGAATTACGTAAACATCGTGCGAACGATGATCAAACCAACTACTTGTTATTAGATGACTCTGCTAAGCCCATGCTTTATGTTGCTCAATCAGGCTTAATTGGTCAAGACTTACCAACACATAACTCTGTATTCACGAGTGAAGCAGCAAGTTATCAAATGCAGGACGGGCAAGATAAGCTTGAAGTGCGATTAAGTGCTATTAGTAATGGCGTGACCGTTTATAAAGTATATACATTCCATCGTAATCGCTATGAAATTGATGTTAACTACGAAATCAAGAATGACTCTAGCGTTGCAATTACTCCAGTTGTTTACTATCAAATCGTGCATGATAGCGAGTCTAACCAAGGTTCTGCCTTAATGCCTACATTCACAGGCGGCACCTATTACACAGAAACGACTAAGTTTAAAAAGCTAGCATTTAAGGATATGGAGAAAGAACCGTTAAACATAGCGACTAACGATGGTTGGGTTGGTATCTTACAACACTACTTTGTCAGCGCATGGATTCCCAAAGATGGCTTGGCTCGTAAGTTTTATACTGAAAAACTGAGCGACAATATATTTAGAATTGGTACTAAAAGCACACTGAGTGCTATTCCTCCTGGTGCTACTTTAGCTGTTCCAGCTCGTTTTTATACTGGACCACAAACTAAAGAGGATTTAATCGCAGCAGCACCTGGCCTAGAATACAGCGTAGATTACGGTTGGTTAACGGTGATTGCATCACCGCTATTTTGGTTGTTATCAAAAATTCATTCTGTGGTACAAAACTGGGGTGTGGCGATTATTTTGCTCACTATCTTCATTAAAGCAGCATTTTTTAAACTTTCTGCTTCTGGTTACCGCAGTATGGCGCAAATGCGTGAACTTGCACCGCGTCTGCAATCGATGAAAGAGAAGTTTGGTGATGACCGCCAAAAGATGCAAATAGCGATGATGGATCTTTACAAAAAAGAGAAAATCAATCCAATGGGTGGTTGTTTTCCAATTCTAATCCAAGTCCCTGTATTCATTGCACTTTATTGGGTTCTGTTAGGCTCGGTAGAGTTGCGTCATGCACCATTTTTTGGCTGGATCCAAGATTTGTCTGCGATTGACCCATTTTACATTTTGCCGATACTCATGGGCGCTACCATGATTATTCAGACTAAGCTTAATCCTAAGCCTACTGACCCGATGCAAGCAAAAATCATGACTTGGATGCCAGTGGTGTTTAGTGTTTTCTTCTTCTTCTTCCCTGCTGGCTTGGTGTTGTATTGGTTAGTCAATAACGTGCTTTCAATAGCACAGCAGTGGTATGTTAACAAAATGATTCACGCAGAAACCGTTGCTAAAAAACAAGGTCACGTAAAAAAATCAGGTGAACATCACTAATTCCTCAGATACCATTGCCGCCATCGCCACCGCAAGTGGCGCTGGTGGTATTGGAGTAGTAAGGGTATCAGGCCCTTTATCTCAAGCTATTGCGGTCAGTGTGCTCGGGCATTGTCCCAAACCGCGTCACGCAGCTTATCTCGATTTTCAGCAGGCCGATGGCGATTTAATCGATCGCGGTATCGCCATTTTTTACCCTAATCCACACTCTTATACCGGCGAAGACGTACTTGAGTTGCAAGGCCATGGCGGTACAGCGCTAATGCAAATATTGCTAGCTAGGTGTATTGCACTTGGCGCACGTCAAGCAGAGCCAGGAGAGTTTACTCGCCGTGCTTATCTCAATGATAAAATGGACTTAGCTCAGGCTGAAGCTGTTGCTGACGTTATCAATGCTGCTACCGTTGAAGCCGCAAAGAGTGCAGTACGTTCTTTGTCTGGCGAGTTTTCACAGCACATCAATACCCTACTCTTAAAGTTAATTGATCTACGCATGTATGTAGAGGCATGTTTGGATTTTCCTGAGGAGGAAATCGACTTTATCACGCAAGGTCGAGTGGCTGATAAGTTGGATGCAATTATTGATGAATTGGCATTTGTCTTTGCAAAAGCTAAGCAAGGTAGTCTATTGCGAGAAGGTATCAATGTCGTTTTAGTGGGGCAACCTAATGTTGGTAAATCTAGCTTGATGAATCAGTTAGCTGGTGAAGAAGTTGCTATAGTGACCTCAATAGCTGGTACTACTCGAGATACCATCAAGAATGCGATACAAATAAATGGGGTGCCTTTGCATGTCATTGATACTGCAGGCTTGCGCGAAACAGATGATGAAGTTGAAAAATTTGGTATCGCCCGAACTTGGCGAGCTGCAGAAACAGCCAATATCGCATTATTATTAGTTGACGCAGCTCATGGTATTACCAACACTGAAAAGTCGATTTTAGAGCGGCTACCGCAAGAAATTCCTAAAATTTGGGTTCACAATAAGATTGACGTGACTCAGGAACCTGCAATAATCGAAGTAAAAGACAAAGCTACGCATGTTTATATTTCTGCGAAGACTGGTGCTGGCTTGGATCTTCTTAAAACTCATTTGTTAAAATTAGCTGGCTACCAGAATAATGCTGAGGGTGTTTTTATGGCACGCGCTAGACACTTATCCGCGCTGGCACAAGTCCGAGGTCATTTGGATGTTGCTACGAGTCAACTCAACTCAGCAGAGTTGGTGGCTGAAGAGTTGCGTTTAGCACAAGACGCGTTAGGTACTATTACAGGTGAGTTCACGCCTGATGATCTATTAGGTGAAATATTTTCTAGATTCTGTATTGGCAAGTAGATTGTACTTGTTTTGGGTTTAGCCTATATCGATTAATTTATAGAGTAGGAAAAAACATTTTCTTACGCTTGAATGTCATGTGTATAACATTAATCTGGTGCTATAGATGTAGCATCTCTAATTTTTTGTTGCACCCACTATTATGAATTGATACTTAGCGCTAATTGCTATTAGTGCTAAGTATCATATGGTATGTTTATGCGGTCAGGTCTACAATTGTTGCTTCTGGCCCGTTTTTCTTTACAGATTCTATTCCGTTATCTCGAGCCGCCTCACTTTCATACATTTGGCTTTGACCGATCACTTGGTGATTAGCCGCTTTAAGTACGAAGTATGGTTTTTCCGACTTGGATACTAAGCGCTCGTAACGAGCTTCATCTGCTGCGTTTTTTTGAATAGATGCAATACCGTTTAGCGCGCTTGCTTTTGTTTCGTACATTTCTGATTGCAGAATAATCTGTCCGTTCCCGGCCAATAAATTAAAGTGAAACTGCCCACTTTTTGCTGCTTTTAATTCAAATTTTCCAGCCATAAAATTCTCCTTACAATCCGTTGTTGTTCTAAGTTTACATTCTATGCTTATTACCATGTCTACTATAGGCGTGCATATGAGATTATGTCAATACTAAATCTGTTGTGAGTGAATTTTAAGGATGTTTCACGTGAAACATTAGGCTTGTACTCAGCATGTTATTCGGCAGGTAAAGGTATCTAGATGATCAATGTAACGCAAGTCAGTTGCTTGTACTATGGGGTGGTCTGCTAAAAGTAGCGGCTTCGTGAATGCATGATGTTGGAGCTTGCAATTTAACCATTGGGAGAGGTGTTGCGATAATGATCAAGGTTATCCACGATAGAAACAGACTTTACCAATATGCATAAAGTGTGAGTATCGCAGGATGATTTATGGCAGCTGTAGATTAGTTCATGATAGTTATAAAAAAAGCAGGGCCTCTAATGAAGCCCTGCTTTGATTTAGTTTATTGCAAATTATTTTTTAGCTGAAGGTGTTCTTTCAGTAAGTAGATAAATAATATAGTTAGCTTTTTCTGCAGCTGTGCAATCTGTGCCAATAATTTCATTACAGTGTTCTGTGAACTTCTCTTCAACTTTTTCTAAATCTTTAAAGCGTTTGTTGTTAACAGCTGGTGAAAGAGGCTCTATTGATTTGCCAGTTAAAGCATGTTTACCTGGGTTAGCAGGGTTGGTTGTATGGCATGAAGCGCACGCCATTTCTTTACCGTTTGGCATTTTAATTTTACGATTAAAAAACATCTTGCCATCAGTCACAGAAGATACAAACTCTGGATTAACAGTTTGTGCGATGCTGATGTATTTTTTCGTTAACGCTTCGGCGTTAGTAATGTTTGCTTGTGCAGCATGTGCTGACAATGTGGCAAAGCCTAGTAGCGTGGCTAAAATAAGATGAGTGTGTTTCACGTGCGACTCCTTAGTAATAAAACCAATAAAACCAAATTTTTGCTAAAAAAGTATATTGATTATGATTGTTATAAATTATGTCTTAATTCTAAACCAATTCTAGCTTGCATGATATCGATTAACGTAAATATTATGCCAATAATGTTAAGAAATTATGGCTATGTTGTAAATATGCTGTTGTTTCACGTGAAACATTGATTATAAGTAGTGTTATGCATGACCTAGACTTGAGATTAAGTTAAACTTCTACCTCTTGAGTAATAACGTTTTTTTGTGATTAAAATATGAATTTTCCTGATCTGTTTGATGTAATTGTAGTCGGTGGTGGTCATGCTGGGACAGAGGCCGCGCTTGCCAGTGCAAGAATGGGACAAAAAACCTTATTGCTTACGCATAATATAGAAACTTTGGGCCAGATGTCTTGTAATCCGAGTATCGGTGGTATCGGTAAAGGGCACTTGGTTAAAGAAATTGATGCCTTAGGTGGCGCAATGGCCGCTGCAACAGATGAGGGCGGTATTCAGTTTCGCATATTAAACTCCAGTAAAGGTCCCGCTGTACGTGCAACACGTGCGCAAGCAGATCGTATCTTATATAAAGCTGCGATACGACATAAGTTGGAGAATCAAGAAAACCTTTGGTTGTTCCAGCAAGCGGTAGATGACATCATGTTGGAGGGTGACCGTGCCGCTGGGGTAGTAACGCAAATAGGGTTACGCTTTGCAGCAAAATCTGTGGTGTTGACAGCAGGAACGTTTTTGGGTGGTTTGGTACACGTGGGTCTGCAGAATTATCAGGCAGGCCGCGCTGGCGACCCTCCTTCTATCTCGCTTGCTGCACGTTTGCGCGAAATCGGTTTGCCAGCAGGCCGCTTGAAAACAGGTACACCACCACGCATTGATGGTCGCACCATAGATTATTCAGTGATGACGATGCAACCCGGCGATGACCCGGTGCCTGTGTTCTCATTTCTTGGGAGTGTGTCGCAACATCCAGCGCAGATGCCTTGCTGGATTACACATACCAATGAACGTACTCACGATATTATCCGTAGCGGTCTGGATCGCTCACCCATGTATACAGGTGTCATTGAAGGTGTGGGGCCCCGCTACTGCCCTAGTGTAGAAGATAAAATTCATCGTTTTGCAGATAAAGAGTCTCATCAGATATTTTTAGAGCCAGAAGGACTAGCAACCAATGAAATATATCCAAATGGTATTTCAACCAGTTTACCCTTTGATATTCAGTTGGCTTTGGTGCGGTCTGTAAAAGGTTTGGAGAATGCGCATATTTTACGTCCTGGCTATGCGATTGAGTATGACTATTATGATCCTCGTGGTTTGAAGTCAAGTTTGGAAACCAAAGCTGTTAAAGGTCTGTTCTTTGCTGGGCAGATTAACGGCACAACCGGTTACGAAGAGGCTGCAGCGCAAGGCTTGCTAGCAGGTGCAAATGCTGCTTTGTACGCACAAGGTAAAGAGGCGTGGTCTCCTGCGCGTGATGAAGCTTATTTGGGTGTCTTGGTGGATGATTTAATCACGCGCGGTGTGAGTGAGCCCTATCGTATGTTTACCAGCCGTGCAGAGTATCGTTTGCAGTTGCGTGAAGACAATGCGGATATGCGACTAACCGAAATAGGTCGCAAACTTGGCTTGGTCGACGATGTGCGCTGGGAAGCTTTCAGTCGCAAAAAAGAAGCGATTGAGCGTGAGCAAGAGCGTTTGAAAAAAACATTTGTGCAGCCAGCCAACTTAAGCGCTGAGGTCATGCAGAATGTATTTGGTAAGCCACTAGAACATGAATATAGTTTGTTTGAATTGCTGCGCAGACCTGAGGTAAGTTATGAAGCCGTGCTTTCATTGGATGGTTTAGGCTTGGGAGAGGTGGAGCCTTCGGTGCGTGAACAAGTAGAAATTGCAGCTAAATATCAAGGCTATATTGACCGTCAGGTGGAGGAAGTGGCACGTAGCCGTGGGCAGGAAAATACCTTGCTACCATCTGATTTGGATTACCGAGAAATTCATGGTTTACCGATAGAGGCGCAACAAAAGTTAAATGCACATAAGCCAGAAACGATTGGTCAGGCCAGCCGTATATCTGGTATTACGCCGGCAGCGATTTCCCTCTTACTGGTGTATTTAAAGCGTAAGTCACGAGCAAAGACTTTTAGCAATACGAACGCAGATATGGGAAACGTAGCATGAGCACAACCGGCAATATGCCAAGAAATTTAAAGCAAGAAGATCGTGCGCAGTTACAGGCAAAGCTCGAACTGGGCTTGCAGGAGATGGGCTTAGAAATACTCCCAGAACAAAAACAAAAACTACTAGATTATGTTGCTTTGATCTACAAATGGAATCAAGTACACAATCTTACTGCAGTACGTGAGCCTATTGAAATGGTGACCCTACATATACTGGATAGTTTGTCGGTGCTTACTCATATCGAATGTGAACACTTACTTGATGTGGGAGCAGGTGCTGGTTTGCCGAGTATCCCGTTGGCTATCTGCCTGCCTCAACTGCAAGTCACCGCAATTGATGCCGTGCAAAAGAAAGTAAGTTTTATGCGGCAAGTAAAGGCGGAGCTGGGGTTGTCAAATTTCTCTGTGATTCATGGGCGTATCGAAGAGCAAGCTGTGCCTAGCAAAGAAATGCCTGAAAAGTTTGAGGTCATCATTTCGCGTGCATTTTCAGAGATTGCCCTATTCATCAAGTTAACCAAGCACTTGTTAGCAGATGGCGGCTCGTGGCTAGCGATGAAAGGTATTGTGCCTGAGCATGAATTTAAAAAGAGTGCAATTAAGCCTACTGAAATTCGTGTCTTAAAGGTAGCGGGCTTGGATGCTGAGCGTCATTTAGTGGTGTTGAAACAAGAACTAGCTAATTAACTGAGCAGTTTTGAGTGCTGATGTGCACGAGTGTAATCATTGAAAATGCAAAGAAAAATAATATGAAAATATTGGCAATCACAAATCAAAAAGGTGGGGTTGGTAAAACTACAACTTGCGTCAATTTGGCGGCAAGTCTCGCTAGCTTGGGTAAGCGTGTGTTGTTGATAGATTTGGATCCACAAGGAAATGCTAGTACGGGTAGTGGTATTGATAAGGCGCATCTTAAGCAAAGTATTTACCATGTGCTGATTGGTGAACGGTCTTTGAAAGAAGTGGTGGTAAAAAGTGAAAAAGGCGGTTTTGATATTGCTCCATCTAATAGAGAGTTGGCTGGTGCTGAAGTTGAACTGGTTAATGAGTTGGCGCGTGAGAATCGCTTAAAAGCGGCAATTACTAAATTGGGTGATGCTTACGATATGGTGTTGCTAGACTGCCCCCCTGCCCTAAACCTTGTGACGGTAAATGCATTAACTGCTGCCAACGCTGTAATGATTCCTATGCAATGTGAATATTATGCTTTAGAGGGGTTGTCCGATTTGGTGAATACCATCAAAAAAGTACGCGCACATTTGAATCCAACCTTGGAAATAGAGGGTTTGTTGCGCACCTTGTTTGATAATCGCAATATGCTTGCTCAGCAAGTTTCTGCACAGTTGATTAGCCATTTTGGTGACAAGGTCTACAAGACAGTGATTCCACGTAATATTCGTTTAGCTGAAGCGCCAAGTTATGGGGTACCTGTATTAAGTTACGACAAAAGCTCTAAAGGGGCTGTTGCCTACCTAGAGTTAGCGCAAGAAATTACCAGTAAAGATAAAAACTGAAACAAATTCAGCATTTATTCTAAAAAATATAAAGAGAAGCAATTATGGTTAAGTTAAAAGGATTAGGACGTGGACTTGATGCCCTGCTCGCTGGGGATATGGGGAGTGTGGGGGAAGCAGACTCGCTGATGATGTTAAAAGTTGACCAATTACGTCCTGGCAAATATCAACCAAGAAGTTATATGGATGAAGCTGCCTTAAAAACACTGGCTGACTCAATTAAAGCGCAAGGCATTATGCAGCCTATTCTTGTTCGTCAATTGGCGGATGAGCAATATGAAATTATTGCAGGTGAGCGACGCTGGCGTGCAAGTCAGCGTGCTGGATTAGCTGAAGTGCCAGTGCTTGTGCGTGAAATTGCGGATGAGTCAGCGCTGGCAATGGCATTAATTGAGAATATTCAGCGTGAGAACCTTAATCCACTTGAAGAAGCACAAGGCATCAAACGATTGATAGATGAGTTTTCTATGACGCATGAAAAAGCCGCTGAATCTGTTGGCAGATCACGTGTGGCAGTATCAAATTTATTGCGTTTACTCACTCTAACTGGTGCGGTGCAAGACATGCTGATGCATGGTAAGTTGGATATGGGGCATGCGCGTGCACTGGTGGGGTTGGAAGGTGCCCAGCAAGTCATGCTGGCAGAGCAGATTGTTCACAATAGATTATCGGTGCGTGAAGCGGAAGCATTAGTGAAAAAATTGGGTGAGCAAACTGATAGGCCGGCATCAAAATCAACGCAAGCACCGAAAGAAGATCAAGATGTGTTAAGGCTGCAAGAAAGATTAAGTGGTACGTTAGGGGCAAGCGTTAGTATTAAAGCAAATAGTAATGGAGCGGGCGTATTGAAAATTAACTACGCAAATTTAGATCAGTTGGACGAGATTATTGGCAGAATTACACGCTAAGTGTTTCATTTACTTACAACTTAGCTATTGACTAAAAATCGCTATTAATTCAAAATCGCGGTCTTTGCTACTTAATGGTATTTAACTAGCAATATAAATATGTGAAGCCAAGCATAATTAGGCGTCAAAAAAGCTTATAAATTAATCGGATTTAAGCCATTGTCAGCATTAAATACATCAGATGTTTTTAGTAAAATGCTTAAAATTCAAGTAATTGCTACGCTTGCAGTTGCTGTGATTATGTTTTTGTTTTTTGATGTGCATGGATTGATATCAGCAACCTTAGGTGGGGCAAGCGTAGTCCTTGGTGCTTATGTGGCATCATTAGTGGCAAAGCGTAGTGTAAACAAAACTGATGCCTCAGCGATATTAATCAATCTGCTTAAGGCGGAAGCTGTCAAGATTTTAATGATAATCGTACTTTTGGTTATCGTATTTAGTTTTTATAAACAATTAGTGCCGTTTGCACTAATTGCTGGTTTGGCGGCTGCGGCATTATTTTCTGGCGCAGCCCTCAGTAAGTTAAACGTGTAATTTAAACAAACGTCAGTTAGAAAAAATTAGATTATGGCTACAGAACACGCAGATAACGCACAACACGCACTCACTCCTTCAGCTTATATCGAGCATCATTTAAGTTTTAACGCACAACCGCTCACTGAAAGTGCAGGTTTTTGGACGTTGCATGTAGACACGTTTGTGATGTCTGTAGCGCTTGGTTTGATTGTGATGGGTTTGATTTGGATGGTAGCGCGTAAAGCGACTGCTGGTGTGCCAACAAAAACACAAGCATTTGTAGAGTTGGTATTTAGCTTTATCGATGATCAAGTTAAAAATATTTTTCACGGTAATCGTCATAGCTTTATCGCACCAACAGCATTGACAGTGTTTTTATGGGTGTTCGCGATGAACTCCATGGACTTTCTACCAGTTGATTGGGTTGCTGGCATTGTTTCATTCTTTGGTGGTGAGCATGCAAAATGGCGTGCAGTGCCTACATCGGATATCAATACAACATTCGCATTAGCTTTGTCTGTTTGGATTTTAATGATTTTCTTCGCAATCAAAGTTAAAGGCTTTGGTGGATGGATTCATGAGCTGTTCTGTGCACCATTCGGTACTAAAATCTGGGTGTGGCCAGCCAATTTTATGTTCAATTTGATTGAATATGTGTCAAAACCACTTTCACATTCTTTACGTTTGTTCGGCAATATGTACGCTGGTGAGGTTATCTTCTTGCTATTGGGTATGTGGGCTGCTACAGGCTTAACAGGTACTATCGCAGGTGCAATTTTAGGTGCTGGTTGGTCTATCTTCCACATTCTGATTGTTGCGTTACAAGCGTTTATTTTCATGATGTTAACGGTTGTTTATCTAGCCATGGCTCATGAAGGCCACTAATTAGGTTTTGTTTGGTATTTAAGTAGTTCTTATTTTTTGTAGTTGGTTGTAAGTTTAATTTTAGAGAGGGTAATAACATGGATGCATTAGCATTGATTCAAGCCTACACAGGCGTTGGTATTGGTTTAATTATTGGTTTGGGCGCTGCTGGTGCTTGTATCGGTATTGGTATTATGTGTGCAAGTTTCTTGGAAGGCGCAGCGCGTCAACCAGAAATGATCCCAGCTTTACAAGGTAAAGTGTTCTTACTATTAGGTTTGATTGACGCTTCATTCATTATCGGTGTTGGTCTTGCAATGATGTTTGCATTTGCTAACCCATTATTAAGCGTAGTTGCTCAGTAATTAGCAAAATTAAGCTAACTAGTCATTGAACTTCAGTTTAGTGACTAGTGCTTTTATGATTAACAAAATGGATCAAAAATGAACATTAACTTTACACTTATCGCACAAGCTATCGCATTTGCTGTGTTGATTTGGTTCACAGTGAAATTCGTTTGGCCGCCGCTTTTAAAAGCGATTGAAACGCGCCAAAAAGAAATTGCTGATGGTTTGGCAGCAGCGCAAGAAGGCCGCAGTGCTTTAGAGGTTGCAGCTAAAAAATCAGAAGTGACATTGGCTGAAGCAAAACAAAAAGCAAGCGAGATTATTGCGCAAGCTGAAAAACGTGGCACACAAATCGTTGAAGAAGCTAAAGGCAATGCTAAGGTTGAAGGTGACCGTATTCTAGCTGGTGCTAAATCTGAGATTGATCAAGAAGTAAACCGTGCTAAAGAAGGTTTACGTGCGCAAGTGTCAGCATTGGCAATTGCCGGCGCTGAAAAGATTTTGCGTAAAGAAATCGACGCAAAAGCACATAGCGAAATGTTGTCTAAACTAGCTGCAGAACTTTAAGGCTAAGGGATAAAGGAAATCACATGGCTGAAATATCAACCATCGCAAGACCTTATGCAGTAGCGGCTTATAAATTAGGTCGTGAGCAAAAGGCACTTGGCAAATGGTCTGAGATGTTGGGTTTTGCCGCTGCCGTTGCAAATGACGCGCAAATTAAAGCCTATATTCAAGACCCTAAAGTTGTGAGCAGTGATTTGCAAACAACTTTCTTGAAGGTGTGTGGCGATCAACTTAATGAAAACGGACAAAATCTTGTCAAAGTTTTGGTTGAGTATGGTCGTTTATCTATTTTGCCAGAAATTTCAAGCGCATTTGAAGCGTTAAAAGCACAAGATGAAGGTACGTTAGATGCTGAGATTATTGCAGCAGCTAAACCGAGTGCTGCAGAGGTTAAAGACCTAGTAAAACGCTTAGAAGCAAAATTTGGTAAGAAGATTGAGGCTAGTGTTTCTGTTGACCCAGAACTCATTGGTGGCATCAAAATTATTGTTGGCGATACCGTGATCGACGCATCCGTCAAAGGTCAGTTACAAAATTTAGCCTATACGCTTACGGCATAAGACGCAGGCAATAGCCTAACTTTAGGCAAAGAAACTATTAGGAGTTTACATGCAGTTATCTACATCAGAAATCAGTGAACTGATTAAAAGCAGATTAGAAAATTTTTCTACCAGTGCTGAAGCGCGTACTCAAGGTACTGTAATTTCAGTAACTGACGGTATTGTTCGTATTCACGGCCTATCAAATGTAATGGCTGGCGAGATGATCGAGTTCCCTGGCAATACATTTGGTTTGGCACTTAACTTAGAGCGTGACTCTGTTGGTGCTGTAGTATTGGGTGATTACGAACACATTACTGAAGGCGACACATGTAAATGTACTGGTCGCATTTTAGAAGTGCCAGTTGGTCCAGAGTTAGTTGGCCGCGTAGTGAACGCATTAGGTCAGCCTATCGATGGTAAAGGTCCAGTTAACGCAAAATTGACTGACAAGATTGAAAAAGTTGCGCCAGGCGTGATTGCACGTAAATCTGTGTCACAACCAGTACAAACTGGCTTGAAATCAGTTGACTCAATGGTACCAGTAGGCCGTGGCCAACGTGAGTTGATCATTGGCGACCGTCAAACAGGTAAAACAGCAGTTGCAGTGGATGCGATCATCAACCAAAAAGGTCAAAACATGACCTGTATCTATGTTGCGATTGGCCAAAAGGCTTCAACTATCGCTAACGTGGTACGTAAGCTTGAAGAAAACGGCGCGATGGCTTACACCATTGTGGTTGCAGCTTCAGCATCTGATTCAGCAGCATTACAATTCTTGGCTCCATACGCTGGTTGTACCATGGGCGAATACTTCCGTGACCGCGGTGAAGATGCGTTAATCGTTTATGATGACTTGACTAAACAAGCGATTGCTTACCGTCAAATTTCATTGCTATTACGTCGTCCACCAGGCCGTGAGGCTTACCCAGGTGACGTATTCTATATCCACTCACGTTTGTTAGAGCGTGCTGCTCGTGTAAACGAAGAGTATGTAGAAAAATTCACTAACGGCGCTGTTAAAGGCAAAACTGGTTCATTGACTGCATTGCCAGTGATTGAAACTGCTGCTGGTGACGTTTCTGCATTCGTTCCAACCAACGTGATTTCTATTACTGACGGTCAGATTTTCTTGGAAACTGACTTGTTCAACGCTGGTATTCGTCCTGCGATCAACGCTGGTATTTCAGTGTCTCGCGTAGGTGGTGCTGCACAAACTAAAGTCATCAAGAAATTAGGCGGCGGTGTACGTTTAGCACTAGCGCAATACCGTGAATTGGCTGCGTTCGCGCAGTTCGCATCTGATTTGGATGAGGCAACACGCAAACAATTAGATCGCGGTCGTATGTTTACTGAGTTGATGAAACAAGCGCAATATGCACCTTTAAGCGTATCTAATATGGCAATTACCTTGTTTGCTGCTAACAAAGGTTACTTTGATGATGTAGCAACGAATAAAGTATTAGCATTTGAAGGCAAATTGCACGGCTTTATTGCTTCTAAATACAAAGCATTAGCTGACGCGATTGAATCAAGCAAAGACTTAAGCAGCGATAACGAGAAAGCACTTGATGCAGCAATTCAAGACTTCAAAGCGACAACTGCTTACTAATATCTAACTATTAGGACACTAAAATGGCTGGTAGTAAAGAAATTAGAACCAAGATCAAGAGTGTAGAAAATACACGCAAGATCACCAAGGCGATGGAAATGGTTGCCGCTTCTAAAATGCGCAAAGCGCAAGATAGAATGCGTGCATCACGTCCATATGCTGAGAAAATTCGTAATGTTGCGGCTCACCTTTCGCTAGCACATTCTGAATATAAGCACCCTTTCCTAGTAAAGCGTGACACTGTTAAGAATGTTGGCATTATTGTTGTGAGCTCAGACAAAGGTTTGTGCGGTGGCCTAAATACCAACGTATTGCGTTTAACTGTTAACCAAATGAAAACTTGGGAATCAGAAGGCAAGAAATTGTCCGTGAGTGCGATTGGTAATAAAGGTTATAGCTTTATGAACCGCGTTGGTGCCAATGTGAAGTCACACATTATCGGTTTAGGTGATGTGCCACATTTAGAGGCGCTTATCGGTACGATTAAGGTAATGCTTGACGCTTATACAGCTGGCGAAATTGATCAGTTGCATATCTGCTACACACGTTTCATCAACACGATGAAACAAGAACCAGTGATTGAGCAATTATTACCTTTAACAGCTGAGCGTTTAGGTACACACCCAACGGAAGAGAAAGCTGAAGCGTTGAGTGCTAGCGCTGTTGTTAAGAGTGCGCTTCAAATTGGTGCGGCTAAAGGTCACTGGGATTACATTTACGAGCCTGAAGCTAAACCTGTGATTGACCAGTTGATGGTTCGTTACATTGAGTCACTTGTGTATAACGCAGTGTCTGAAAACATGGCTTCTGAGCAATCATCACGTATGGTAGCGATGAAATCAGCGTCTGATAATGCTAAAAACGTAATCGGTGAATTGAAACTGGTTTATAACAAAGCGCGTCAAGCGGCGATTACCAAAGAGATCTCTGAAATCGTTGGTGGTGCGGCGGCGGTAGCTTAGTGATTTGGCAATACTAGCCTAGCAAGGTTAGTAAGGTCCAAAAGCGATAAGACACGGCTAGTAAAGAATTTTATTAAAGTTATATCTGACTAACATACGTTTAGTAAGGAAAAAAGATGAGTACAGCAAATATTGGTAAAGTAGTGCAATGTATTGGCGCGGTGGTTGACGTTGAGTTCCCACGTGATCAAATGCCAAAAGTATTTGAAGCGTTAATTATTGATGACGCATCAAGCCAAGCGGAAGCTGGTTTGACATTGGAAGTGCAACAACAATTAGGTGACGGCATTGTGCGTACTATTGCCATGGGCTCATCTGATGGCCTTGCACGTGGTACTGCGTTTAAATCAACTGGTGCACAGATTCAAGTGCCAGTAGGTACAGGTACTTTAGGTCGTATTATGGACGTGTTGGGTCGCCCAATCGATGAGGCTGGTCCTATCGAGTGTGATGAGCGCCGTTCTATTCACCAAAAAGCACCTACTTTTGAAGAGTTATCTCCATCAGTTGACTTGCTAGAAACAGGTATCAAGGTGATTGACTTGGTTTGTCCATTCGCTAAGGGTGGTAAAGTGGGTCTGTTCGGTGGTGCTGGTGTAGGTAAAACAGTTAACATGTTGGAACTCATCAACAACATCGCTAAACAACACTCAGGTTTATCAGTGTTTGCAGGTGTGGGTGAGCGTACTCGTGAAGGTAACGACTTCTACCATGAAATGGCTGAAGCTGGCGTTATTAAACTAGACGACATGAAAGAATCAAAAGTGGCGATGGTGTTCGGTCAAATGAATGAACCACCAGGCAACCGTTTACGTGTAGCTTTGTCAGGTTTGACTATGGCTGAGAAGTTCCGTGATGAAGGTCGTGACGTGTTGTTCTTCGTCGATAACATTTACCGTTACACATTGGCTGGTACTGAAGTATCTGCATTGTTAGGCCGTATGCCTTCAGCGGTAGGTTACCAACCTACTCTAGCTGACGAAATGGGCCGTTTACAAGAGCGTATTACTTCAACTAAAACAGGTTCTATTACTTCTATCCAAGCGGTTTACGTACCTGCGGATGACTTGACTGACCCATCACCAGCAACAACTTTCCAACATTTGGACTCAACAGTTGTGTTGTCACGTGATATTGCTTCTTTAGGTATCTACCCAGCGGTAGACCCATTAGATTCAACATCACGTCAATTAGACCCATTAGTGGTTGGTGAAGAGCACTACAACGTAGCACGTTCAGTACAACAAACATTACAACGTTACAAAGAGTTGCGTGACATTATCGCGATTTTGGGTATGGATGAATTGTCACCAGAAGATAAATTGGCTGTTGGCCGTGCACGTAAAATCCAACGTTTCTTATCACAACCTTTCCACGTTGCTGAAGTGTTTACTGGCGCGCCAGGTAAATACGTACCACTAAAAGAAACAATCAAAGGCTTTAAAGCGATTGTTGCTGGTGAATACGATCACTTACCAGAGCAAGCTTTCTACATGGTTGGCGGTATTGAAGAAGCAGTTGAGAAAGCGAAGACTCTTAACTAAGTTTTACTTGGTTAATTAGTTAAACGCTTTAAGGAAAAATAATGGTAAATACTGTTCATATTGATGTAGTGAGTGCAGAGGCAAGTATATTCTCAGGAGAAGCTGAGTTTGTAGTTGCACCTGCAAGTGCTGGTGAAGTGGGTATCTATCCTAACCATGCACCAATGATTTCTACCATCAAGCCTGGCGCTTTGCGTATCAAGCAAGCGAATGAAGCTGAAGAAACGTTAATCTTTATCTCAGGTGGCCTGTTAGAAGTGCAACCTGGTGTGGTGACTGTATTGGCTGATACAGCAGTACGCGGACATGACCTAGATGAAGCAAAAGCGATTGCTGCAAAAGAGGCTGCTGAAGAGGCGCTTAGAAACAGAACTTCAGATATTGACTATGCAACAGCACAGGCAGAATTGTCTGAAGCAGTAGCACAGATCCAAACAATTGAGCGTTTACGCAAGAAAACGCATTAATTGCAGTGAAGATGGTGTAATAAGCAAAAAGGCAACTTAGGTTGCCTTTTTTGTTATACTTTGCAGATAGAAACAGACATTAATAATACATGAACAAATTAAATATCGTGATATTGGCAGCGGGTAAAGGTACCCGTATGCATTCTGATTTACCAAAAGTCTTACATGTGGTTGGTGCAAAGCCAATATTGGCGCATGTAATTAACTGTGCGAAGGCCTTGCAGCCTAATAAGATTATCGTGGTCTATGGCTTTGGTGGTGAGCGTGTAAAAGAAGCCTTTAGCACCGAAGAGATTACCTGGGTAAACCAAGCGGAGCAACATGGCACTGGCCATGCAGTACAGCAGGCTTTACCGCATTTAGATGTTGATGCAGATACCCTTATTTTGTTGGGTGATGTGCCGCTAGTTGATGTTGAAGCTTGTCGGAAGTTGATCGCACTAGCAGAGAACAAACTGGCAATTCTTTCGTTTAATAAAGCAGACCCAACTGGCTATGGTCGTATCGTGCGCGCTGCAAGTGGCCAAGTACATGCCATTGTCGAGCACAAAGATGCAACAGAGGCGCAGCGCGCGATTGTTGAGGTAAATACAGGCATTATGGCAATGCCAAATGCGCATCTTAAAAGCTGGTTATGTAGAATCAACAATAATAATGCACAAGGCGAATACTACTTAACAGATATCGTGGCGCTAGCGGTGCAAGATAACGTTAGTGTAGTAGCTGAAGTTACGGATGATGAATGGTCTGTGACTGGTATTAATGCTAAAACTGATTTGGCACAAATTGAACGCGTGCATCAAACTAGAATTGCACAAGCTTTATTACAGCAGGGTGTTACTTTAAAGGATGCTACACGTATTGATGTGCGTGGTGATTTACATTGTGGGCGTGATGTAGAGATAGACGTGAATTGCGTGTTTGAGGGCAATGTAACGTTGGGCGACCGTGTGAAAATAGCGGCCAATTGTGTGATTAAAAATGCAGTGATTGCTGCAGGTACGCAGATTGCAGCGTTTACGCATATTGATGACACCAGCATTGGTGAAAATAGTAAGATAGGCCCATTTGCACGCTTGCGCCCAGGCACTACCTTGGCTGCGGATACGCATGTCGGCAACTTTGTAGAGTTGAAAAATGCACAGGTGGATATTGGTAGTAAGATCAATCATCTGAGTTATGTAGGTGATAGTACCGTAGGTAAGGCGGTTAATATTGGCGCAGGTACCATTACCTGCAACTATGACGGTGCCAATAAGTTTAGAACTGTGATTGAGGATGGTGCTTTTATCGGCTCAGATTCACAATTGGTAGCGCCGATTACCATCGGTAAAAACGCAACAATTGCGGCAGGCTCAACCATCACTAAAGACGCACCGGCGGATGCCCTCACCTTCTGCCGTGCCAAAGACCAAAAATCTATTGCGGGTTGGAAGCGACCTGTGAAAATTAAAAAATAGCAGATTAATTAATTTGTAGGAGTCCAATTTATTGGACGAATTTAATAAATATTTGCGCAATAAATTGCGCTCCTACAAAAATATGAGAAAGAAATAATATGTGTGGCATTGTAGGCGCAGTTGCAAATAGAAATGTTGTTTCAACCTTAATCGAGGGCTTAAGCCGCTTAGAGTACCGAGGTTATGACTCAGCTGGTGTTGCTGTATTAAACGGTGCAGGCATTGAGCGCGTGCGTGCAGTGGGTCGTGTTTCTGCGATGACAGAAAAAGCGAACGAGTCACAACTCAGTGGCCTCGTCGGTATTGGCCATACCCGCTGGGCTACCCATGGAGGCGTAACTGAAAGCAATGCTCATCCACATGTGTCACCTAGCCAATCTAGTGGCGAAATTGCCGTGGTACATAACGGCATTATTGAGAATCATGATGAACAGCGCGCGCACTTAAAAACCTTGGGTTATGTGTTTGAATCACAAACCGATACTGAGGTCATAGCGCACTTAATTCATCATTATCATCAAAGCCTAGCATTACTTGCAGCCACCCAAAAAGCTGTGAGCGAGCTTACAGGCGCATTTGCGATTAGCGTGATTTCTAAAAAAGAGCCTGAGCATATGGTGACAGCGCGTTTAGGTTGCCCGCTATTGATAGGTTTAGGTGAAGGTGAAAACTTCATTGCCTCCGATGTTTCTGCTGTGCTATCAGTAACACGCAAAGTAATTTATTTAGAGGATGGTGATGTTGCGGATATTCGTCGTGAAGGCGTGACCATTTTTGGGCGTGACGGCGCGCAAGTCACACGTAAAATTCACATGAGTGATGTGTCACTCGCTAGCCTAGAGTTAGGCCCATATTCGCACTTCATGCAAAAAGAGATTCATGAGCAACCACGCGCATTAACCGATACGATAGAGGCGTTAATTGATGACAATCACTTCTCACCTGCCCTATTTGGCGAAGGTGCAGCAGGCGTGTTTGAGCAAGTGGACAGCATTTTAATATTAGCTGCAGGCACCAGTTATTATGCTGCGCTTACTGCTAAATACTGGCTAGAAAGTATTGCCAAGTTACCAACCAATGTAGAAATTGCCAGTGAATACCGTTATCGTGAGTCTGTGCCTAATCCACGTCAATTAATCGTGACGATTTCGCAGTCTGGAGAAACACTAGACACGATGGAGGCGTTAAAGCACGCTAAGGCATTAGGTCAGCATCTCACCCTTGCGATTTGCAACGTGCAAGAGAGCGCAATCCCACGCGCATCAGAGTTGGTGTTCTACACGCGCGCAGGGGCAGAAATTGGCGTGGCTTCCACTAAGGCATTTACCACTCAATTAGTGGCCTTATTTACACTGGCCGCAACACTGGCAAAACAGCGTGGCTTATTAGATAAAGAGACTGAGCAATCGCATTTAAACGCATTGCGCCAATTAGCAGGTAGCGTACAACATGCCCTGAACCTAGAGCCGCAAATACGCGAGTGGGCAAAATCATTTGCTAATAAGCAACATGCTTTATTCTTAGGGCGCGGCATACATTACCCTATCGCTTTAGAAGGCGCATTGAAGCTTAAAGAGATTTCATACATCCATGCCGAAGCTTACCCTGCGGGCGAGCTTAAACACGGCCCCTTGGCGCTGGTAGATAACGATATGCCGGTGGTAGTGATTGCACCCAATGATGCTTTGTTAGAAAAAGTAAAATCTAACATGCAGGAAGTAAGAGCACGTGGCGGTGAGTTGTTTGTGTTTGCTGATGCAGACAGCCACTTTACAGAATCTGAAGGCGTGCATGTGATACGTACCCCACGCCATGTGGGTGTACTCTCCCCTATTTTGCATACGATACCAGTCCAGATGTTGGCATATCATGCGGCCCTGTTGAAGGGAACGGATGTGGATAAGCCTAGAAATTTGGCAAAATCAGTGACAGTAGAGTAAGTTTCGCTTGGCATACTAAAAATTGGAATGTGATGAGTTACCACACTAAAACCATCATGCAAAATTCTGAAGGTCGTTTATATGACTTGATTGCTCAGCGGTTATTGCCTGATGCAAATAAAATCGAAATAGATCAGCGTATTTGGGATTTGTTTGGAGAAGAGTGGTGCGTGATGATGACTGATTTGGCAGGCTTTTCTCGCCAAGTTGCGGAGTATGGCATCATTCATTTTCTGCAGACGATTTATGAATCAGAGCGTTTGCTATTGCCAGTAATTGAGCAACATGAAGGTTTTTTGCTTAAAACTGATGGTGACTCTTTGTTGGTGATTTTTCGTAAGCCACAAAAAGCGTTGCAATGTGCACTAGTGATGCAGCAAGTTTTAATTCCCTATAACGAAGCTAAACTTGAGCAAGAAAGAGTTCACTTGTGCATAGGTTTGGGCTTCGGTAAGATTTTACGCGTAGGTAATACCGAAGTGTTTGGTGCAGAGGTGAACGCTGCCTGTAAGCTGGGTGAAGATCTAGCTAAGCAAGGTGAAACGCTGGTGACGGGTGCATTTCAGCAAGCTTGCGCGGAGTTTGTAGGGGCGACTTATCAAAAGTTAGAGCATGCACCAGCTGGTACAAACTCTGCCTACAAAGTCATTTTTTCTAAGTAAATATCTTTAACTAAGAAACTAACAAGTTAGTAAGTGCTTGGTTCTTTCAAAATCACAGGTGTAATGTCTAAAGTGCCGCCGTCATGCCCTACCATGATTTGTCCATCTTGAATGGTGCAGCTGATATTAAAGCCACGCTCAGCAATATTCGCTAGCTCTTTCGTGTCAGGTAAGTTAATCACAGTGAGGTTGTTGATTTTAAGTAAGGCTTTACTGTTGGCCGTCCACCACATATCTGCTACTCGTCCGCCATAAAGCATAACAACCACTTGCTTGGCGCGACCTGCTGCTTTGCGAATATCTTTTTCTGTTGGTAGACCAACATCCATCCATAACTCGATGGCGCCGGTCAGATCCTTTTGCCACAAATCTGGTTCTTCATCATCACTCAAGCCTTTGCCGAATATCAGTGACTCATTAGCATACATCGCAAACCCAATCAGCCTTACCATGACGCGCTCGTCAGTTTCTGACGGGTGTTTTGCAATCGTCAAACTGTGTTGCTGGTAATAATGACGGTCCATATCAGAAACTTGAAGATCGATTTTATAAATTGTGGATTTGATTGCCATTTAAGCGGTGCCTTTTATTGTTGGCACATTATACCTACATTCCCCTTACCTTATTCATTGGCAATCATTGATTAGAGTTGGTGATAGCGAGCAAGCAGGCGGGCTTTCTGTTAAGCTTTCATTTTTAAATTTGCAAGATAACATCATGGCCCAATATGTAATGTCGATGCTCCGCGTGAGCAAGATTGTTCCCCCTAAAAAACAAATTATTAAAGATATCTCTTTGTCTTTTTTCCCCGGTGCGAAGATTGGTTTGCTGGGTTTAAACGGCTCGGGTAAATCAACGGTGCTGCGCATTATGGCGGGCGCTGATAAAGAGTTTGAGGGTGAGGTGCAGTGGCAGCCTAATATTTCAATCGGGTATTTACCGCAAGAGCCGCAGTTAGACGCAAATAAAACCGTGCGTGAAGAAGTTGAAAGTGGCATGGGCGAGGTGATGGAAGCAAAGCAAAAGTTAGAGGAAGTGTACGCAGCGTATGCAGAGCCTGATGCAGACTTTGATAAGCTGGCTGAAGACCAAGCGCGCTATGAGAATATCATTGCTGCGAGCGGTTCTGATGTTGAGCATCAATTGGAAATCGCGGCAGATGCCCTACGCCTACCAGCTTGGGATGCCAAAATTGGCCCGTTATCTGGCGGCGAGAAGCGCCGCGTAGCATTATGTAAGTTACTGTTATCTAAGCCAGATATGCTGTTACTAGATGAGCCAACCAACCACTTGGATGCAGAGTCTGTGGAGTGGTTAGAGCAGTTTTTAGTACGCTTCCCAGGCACGGTGGTGGCGGTTACCCATGATCGATATTTCCTTGATAACGCGGCGGAATGGATTTTAGAGCTAGACCGTGGGCATGGTATTCCATGGAAAGGCAATTACTCTAGCTGGTTGGACCAGAAACAAGCACGTTTGGCGTTAGAAGAGTCACAAGAGTCATCACGCCGTAAAGCACTGAACACTGAGCTGGAGTGGGTGCGCCAGAACCCGAAAGCACGTCAGGCGAAGAGCAAGGCGCGTATTGCACGTTATGAAGAGTTAGCGAGTGCCGAATACCAAAAACGCAATGAAACACAGGAGATATTTATCCCTGCTGGTGAGCGTTTGGGCGACCAAGTGATTGAGTTTAATGGCGTGAGCAAAGCATTTAAAGACCGGTTACTGATTGATAACCTGAGCTTTAGTATTCCAGCAGGTGCGATTGTTGGGATTATCGGCCCGAACGGTGCAGGTAAATCTACCCTGTTTAAGATGATTACAGGCATGGAGCAACCAGATAGTGGTGAAGTGAACATCGGTCAAACCGTTAAGTTAGCTTATGTAGACCAAAGCCGCGATGTGCTGAGCAATGATAAAACCGTGTTTGATGAAATCTCTGGTGGTTCAGACATCTTAACGGTGGGTCGTTATGAAACACCATCTCGCGCTTACATTGGCCGCTTTAACTTTAAAGGTGGTGATCAGCAAAAAATCGTGGGTCAACTCTCTGGTGGTGAGCGTGGGCGTTTACATTTAGCGAAAACACTGATTTCTGGCGGTAACGTATTGCTGCTAGATGAACCGTCAAACGACTTAGATGTAGAAACATTACGTGCGCTGGAAGATGCATTGCTAGAGTTTGCAGGCAGTGTGTTGGTGATATCGCATGATCGCTGGTTCTTAGACCGTATCGCAACCCATATATTGGCGGCAGAAGGCGAGTCGCAATGGACGTTCTTTAACGGTAACTATCAAGAATATGAGGCTGATAAGCGTAAACGTTTAGGTGAGGAAGGTGCTAAACCTAAGCGTATTCGCTATAAACCAATTGCTCGTTAGGTTTCATAAATAATGACTACCAGATTTCTAACAAATATTGTTAAACCATGGGATGAGCTAAACTCACTATTATCAGAACGGTATGCGTTTCAACCCGAAATATCTGATATTACTCGATTAGCTGGCTCATTAAGTGTTTCAATAAAACATCAAGCAGAAGTTGCTGGAATCAGTAGAAGAAAAACAGATGATGAGTCATATGAAAATAGACTGATGTCAGATGTTGCAGATGCATGGAAACATGGAGAGTTAAAGGACCCAAGACGTAACAATTCACTTTCTGTAGGCTCACAGTTCGAATGTAATGAAGGTAATAATTTTAGGTTTATCCGAAATATTGTAACTGTTAACCATGCAACAGATGGTTCGTTAGACTTCATGAAAATATCAAAAGAAGCCATAAAGTACTGGATTAATAAATTATGCATGTCAATAAATTGGAATCCATCAATCCTTGAAGGTGACATGGAATTCCATAAAGAAGCATATTTATTTTTTAATCCAAAGTATCAAATTAGCATGGGCTCGACGAACCTACAGATAGTCAAAAGAAACAATACTAACCAGTTAATACCGTATGACTCACCAGAGATTCGTTTTGCCGTTTATGAACATCAAGAATAATAACTTTACCCATCAAAGCTAAGTAGGGTGCGCAGAGTCTACCCACGCAGTCTTAAACTCTAGTGGGCAACAAGTTGCCCACCCTACAACGGAGTATAAGCATGGGGGCAGGTCTTTCTTATCTAACTCAATACGGTAGCCCCATATTGCGACATTTCATTCTTGAGTTATTGAACATCAATACGTGGTTTATGTGGCGCGTTTTTTGCAAGAAAGTCCCAAATTACAGGCGGGATCAGTCGCATCAACCTTGCCACCCAACCCATTTGCCATGGAATAACCACAAAACGTTTTTTGCGCTCAATTGCATTTACAAATTTATGTGCAGCTATATCTGCATTCATTAAAAATGGCATTTTATACGTGTTGATGTCTGTCATTGGGGTGCGAATGTACCCAGGTGCAATGGTGGTCACAGCGATACTGTGATGCAGCATCTCAACGCGCAAGCTTTCAAGGTAGGCAATGGCTGCTGCTTTTGATGCGCTATAAGCCCCTGCGCCTGGTAAGCCGCGTATGCCTGCAACGCTGGCGATGCCAACGAGTTGTGCTGTCTCGCCACGTTTGGCCGCTAGGCGCATGGTGTTGAAAAATGGTTGAAACGTATTCACTAACCCCGTGACGTTAATATCCATGACTGCCTGAAATGCGTTTGTGTCCTCTGCATTTTCTGTGAGCGTGCCGCTACTAACACCTGCACTGCCAATGACAACATTAGGTGCGCCATATTGTTGTGTGAAGTCGTTGGCGGCCGCCACGAGTGCAGCACTATCGCGTACGTCCAACGGGTAAATGGCGCACTTGATGTTGTAGCTAGCTTCTAAGGTATGCTGTAGTGCGTGTAAGTGCTCACTGCGCCTAGAGGCTAAACCAATAATAGTATTTTCATTTTGATAGCGTTTTGCATACTCATATGCAAGTGCTTCGCCTATGCCACTTGTTGCGCCTGTGATAAAAACTTTCATGACTATCTTTCATTGATTGGTTTATAGCTGAATAGCAATATCAATATTAAATATAAAAAACCCGTTTTACCATCAGGTAGAAACGGGTTTCTTGAAGTTCAGCATGCGTTGACAGTATTACCAGTTAAAAATCTTTTGGTAAAGTGCCTTAAACCAGTGAGTGGACGCTGTTACTTTTTTGCTGGGGTAGCTGCCTTGGCTTTATCAGCACGAACATTTGCAATGATATAGTCAGCCGTTTTTAGTGCTAAATCATTGTTACCAGCCATGGTGCTTGATGTAATGAATTGGCCGTTGATAATTAAGCTAGGTACACCTGTTGCGCCAGATGAGCGGAAGATATTTGCCGCACGGTTTAGGCTAGTGTTGGTCGCAAATGAACCAAAGGCTTCTTCAACTTTTTTCTTATCTAGGCCACTTTGTTGTGTTACCCAATCAATCGCTGCTTTTTCATCTGTTGGTTTAAGTGTTTTTTTAGTGTGGATAGCTTCAAACAATGGTGAGTGTAGTTTCTCTAAAACACCGAGTGTTTCCATCGCGTAATAAGCTTTTGCCATCGGCGCCCACGCTTGGTGTGGCAAGCCTGGTACACGTTTAAATACGACGTCAGCGGGTAGTTTTTTTACCCATGCATTTAATGGTACTTCCATGCTGTGGCAGTGTCCGCAGCCATACCAAAATAGCTCGACTACCTCAATTTTATTAGGGGTGTCAGTATTAATGGCTTGTGCAGTGCGATCAAAATCTTTGCCCATTTGTGGGGCAGCCATCACGCTAAATGAGGCCAGTAACATTAAAGCGGTTAATAATTTTTTCATTGATGTTGTCCTTGTTAACGATTCTTTAAATTGGTGATTAAACATTCAGTTATTCTATTTAACATTTATTCAGAAACAGGGTCTCTAAATATATTACTTGAAACGTGTCATCTTGAATTTGGCTGACAATTATTTTTAGTGACTATTTTTGTTGCTCATTCTTGAGTCAATTGGCATTGAGTTTGGTTTGCATCAGACTAACCCAACCCATAGACCAGCCAAAAGCCTACTGGGTTTCATTATTAACTGTAATTAAATCTGATTTAAAACCATTGCTAGCTAAATCTGCTTTAGTTTTGTTAATAAGCTCCAGATTTTTCAGTGGACCAACACGAACACGATGCCAAACGCCCTTGTTAGGGATGGTTGCAGTTTGTACCAGAGCCTCAAAGCCTTGTAAGGCTAGTGTGGCTTTCATGTTGTCAGCTTCTTCTTCTGTTTGGAATGCGCCAACTTGAAGAAAATAAGTATTTTGTACTGATGGTTCCGTACTTTGTTCTTTAATTTTAACTTCCTCTGTGCTTACCTGGCGCTCGCTTCCTGGCAAAATTGTGTAAAAATCAAAACGTGTTTTATCTTCAGTGGTTTCTGAAGTTTCAGTTTTTGCTTCTTGCGCTTTATCGTTGTCTTTAGCCGCTTGCTCTTTAGCGCTTTCCGCAATTTTCTCTGAGAGCGGTTTTTCAGGAGAGGCTAAATCCGCAAATGGGCTTTCTTCGCCTTTAATCATCATGACCACAGTTAACGATGCGGCCACGCCTAATAAGAAGCCGACTAATAGGCCCGTGATAAAAGGGTTGCCTTGGCTTTGTTTTGCGGTGCGCTCTGGTCTTGGTTTGTAATCTCTACTCATCTTGTTTCCTTACATTCTCTCTTTGGCGGCAACACCAAGTAAATCAAGCCCATTCTTAAGGACTTGCTGGGTAGCGCTAATTAGGCTTAAGCGAGCGAGTTTCAATGACTCGTCTTCAATCAAGAATTTATATTCGTTGTAGTAGCTGTGTAAGTCGCTGGCTAATTCTTTTAAGTAATTAGCCACCACGTGCGGTGCTAGCTCAGTGGCTGCATTGGCGACGACTTCTGGGTACTCACTTAAGCGTTGCATCAGTGCAGTTTCATGCGCGGTGACTAGTGGGTTTAAATTGGCGTTAGCCAAGCTGCTGATATCACCACCCCACTGGCTGAGTACACTGCAAATACGCGCATGTGCATATTGAATGTAATACACAGGGTTGTCGTTGCTTTGGCTGCGTGCTAAATCAATATCAAATACTAATTGTGAATCGGCGCGGCGTGCAGCTAAGAAGTACCGCGTTGCATCGCAGCCTACCTCTTCAATTAAATCACGCAAGGTGACATAGCTACCTGCACGTTTTGAAAGTTTAACTTCCTCACCACCGCGCATCACTGTCACCATTTGATGCAAAACGTAATCTGGCCAGCCTTTTGGGATGCCGATATCTAACGCCTGCAAGCCTGCGCGTACGCGGGTGATGGTGCTGTGATGGTCTGCGCCCTGCTCGTTAATCACGCGTACAAAGCCACGGTTCCACTTATCGGTGTGGTAAGCCACATCGGGAACAAAGTAAGTGTAGCCACCATCAGTTTTACGCATGACACGGTCTTTGTCATCACCAAAGTCTGTAGTTTTAAGCCAAAGTGCGTCGTTTTCTTCATAAGTGTGGCCGCTTTTAATTAAGGCTTGAACCGTTTGCTCAACCTTGCCTGTCGTATAAAGCGCACTTTCTAGTGAGAATACGTCAAACTTAATTTGAAACGCTTTTAAGTCTAGATCTTGCTCATGGCGCAAATACGCCACGCTAAATGCACGAATTGAGTTCAAGTCATTGATATCGCCACTCGCAGTCACTTCAATGTCGTCTGCAACCACGGTATGCTTGGCTAGGAAAGCCGCTGCAATATCATTGATATATTCGCCGCGGTAGCCATTTTCAGGAAAGCTTTCATGCTCTGTTGAGATGCCTTTGCATCTTGCCAACACTGAGATGGTGAGGTTATCAATCTGCGCACCAGCATCGTTATAATAGAACTCACGGGTCACATCCCAGCCGTTTGCATCGAGTAAGCGCGCCAAGCAGTCACCTACCGCTGCGCCACGTCCGTGACCTACATGCAATGGGCCTGTTGGGTTGGCAGAGACAAACTCTACTTGCACTTTTTGCTGATTGCCGTTGTTGTTGCGGCCATACTGCTCGCCAGCATTGAAGATGTCTTTAATGACGACTTGTTTAGATTGTGGGCTTAAAAAGAAATTAATAAAGCCAGCACCTGCAATTTCAGTTTTAGCGATATATTCACTGACTGGTAATGCTTCAATAATTTGGGTGGCGATTGCACGCGGGTTTTGTTTTAGCGGTTTTGCTAAAACGAGCGCTAGATTTGTGGCAAAATCGCCATGGTCGGCTGATTTCGGGCGCTCTAATATAATCGTTAAGTCAGTCATTTCTGGCGCAATACTTTTTGCGGCAGTCGTCAGTAATTGGGTAAGATATGTTTTCACAATAATTGCATAAAAGCTAAAAACGGTATTTTAACCCATATTAGTGATTAGCACGTTAGTCATCATGTGCTAGTGAATACTTCAAGCTTAATGATTTAGGGAAACGCGGAATAAGTGCCTACGCGAGCAAATTGCTGCGTTGCGCGGTACTCGCAACCTCGTTGTATACCGCATACTATCTCGGCTTCTGCGCTCCGTGCGCCTTTGGCGTTAAGCCGAGCTACTTCAGCAGCCGTCTTAACGGACACGCCCCTTGCGGGTGCACTTTATCTCGCTCGGAGACTTATTCCGCGTTTCCTTAAGATAGTTGCCGTATATACGAAAAAAGCGATTATAAATATTGTGTTAAATATGCCAACAGTTGTTAAAAGCAGCATAATAGATGGCATATTACGCTTACTTTTTTAACTTAAAGTACTTTTAAACCTAATAAATTTTCACGCCAATATCCTACTCCATTGTCTAAACCCATCTTAAAAATTGCACTTGATGTACCACTAGCACGCTTATTTGATTATTTAAGCGGGGATCAACACGTAGCAATTGGCCAGCGCGTACTGGTACCGTTTGGGCGCCGTAATCAAATAGGCATTGTGATAGCCAACGCGGACACCAGTCAATTTGCCATAGAGAAACTTAAGCCAATTACGCAGGCCTTTATTGAAGAAACACCGCTTGATGCTGAAATGTTAAGCTTGATAAAGTTTAGCGCGGATTATTATCACTATCCGTTTGGTCAGGCGTTGTTAGCAGCATTGCCTGCACGTTTGCGCCAAGTAGCACCAGCGGTTTCGCGTAAACAATATTTATACCAAATCACTGATTTAGGTAGGCAGGTTGACCTTGAGTCCATGCCTAAAAGGCAGCGTGTGTTGCGTCAAGTGTTGACAGCTTTGCAGGAAAATAATGCACAAACGGAAGCCGAGCTAGATGCGCTGTCAGCTAGTGCGCGTAAGGCGGCAAAAGAACTGGTCGCTTTAGGCTATGCTACAAGTGAGCAGGTGCTGGCAATCAAGCGCGTGACTGCCATATTGGAAACACCGCAACCTGCGCTGAATGATGAGCAAGCACAGGCGGTGGGAAGTATCACGCAAGACATCAACGCGTTTAAGGCGTGGTTGTTGCATGGCATCACTGGAAGTGGAAAAACAGAGGTGTATATTCGCTTGATGCAACATATCTTGCAAGCGTCGCAAGATAAGCAAGAGACACAACATAACCAAGTAGCAAAAAATAATACGGCTGACTCTGCTACAACAAAATTTGAACCAACCACTGCCCAGATTCTGGTACTAGTGCCTGAAATTAACCTTACCCCCCAGCTTGAAGCAAGATTCAGGGCGAGACTTCCTCAGTATAGCTTAGTGAGTTTGCATAGTAGTTTGAGCGAGAGTGAGCGCTTACATAATTGGCAGCTTGCGCAGGCGGGTGCCGCGCAGATTATTATTGGCACGCGGCTTTCAATTTTTACACCCCTGCCACATTTAAAGCTGATTATCATTGATGAGGAGCATGATAGCTCCTATAAGCAGCAAGATAGCATGCGTTACCATGCGCGCGATGTCGCCTTGGTGCGCGCAAAACGGCTCAATATTCCTGTCGTGATGGGTTCTGCCACCCCCGCGTTAGAAAGTTGGTACAACGCAATGGGCGGCAATGTGCAGGCGATTAGCAATACTCAACCTAATAAATATGGCTTGCTTACATTAAAACAGCGTGCGGTCACTGCAGCACAACTTCCTAAGATTGATTGTATTGACACCACTAAGGTCAATTTACAGCATGGTTTAACACCGCAACTCGTGTCTGCCTTGCGTTTACGGCTGGAGCGTAAAGAGCAGTCACTATTATTTATTAATCGTCGTGGCTATTCTCCAGTCTTATTGTGTTCTGCATGCCACTGGATTGCGCCTTGCACGCGCTGTAGTAGCCGTTTGGTGGTGCATTTAGGGCAAAGAAAATTGCGTTGCCATCATTGTGGACATGAGCAGCGAATACCGAACCAATGCCCAAGCTGTGGCAATGCGGATTTACACCCGACAGGTCATGGTACACAGCGCCTAGAACAGACGTTGTCTACCCTGTTCCCAACCGCGCGTATCGCAAGGGTAGATCGTGACAGCATTAGTCGTAAGCATGCCTTGGTTGAAATTCTAGATCGTGTACATAATCAGGAAATAGATATTTTAGTGGGCACGCAGATGCTGGCTAAAGGACATGATTTTCCTAACTTAACGTTAGTGGGCGTGATTGATACTGATAGCGCCCTACACAGCCCTGACTTTAGGGCAAGTGAGCGCTTGTTCGCACAACTGATGCAAGTTGCGGGGCGTGCGGGCCGTGCTGATAAAGCAGGCCAAGTAATTATTCAGACAGCATTTCCAGATCATGCCTTGTTTAATGCATTACGCACGCAAGATTATGCAAGTTATGCCAATGACTTGTTGTTAGAGCGTGAACAAGTACAGTTTCCACCCTATGTGTTTACTGCGTTGCTACGTGCAGAAGCGCATGATTTTGCATTGGTGCAGAAGTTTTTACAGTTTGCGTTTGAGCAGGCGCGTCAGCTTAGTCAGCATGTTATGACTTATGACCCAGTTCGGCCACAGATGGAACGTTTAAAAGGGATGGAAAGAGCTTATATTTTAATGCATTCAACCCATCGTCCAGCATTACAAAAACTGCTTACGCAGCTAGTTGACCTGTTAAGGTATCAACCCATGGCAACTAAGGTGAGATGGGCCGTTGATGTCAATCCTTTAGAGTTTTAGTCTTGATGCGATGTAGGATAGCAACAGATGCTCGCCAAAATAAAGTAAAATAATACTTCAATGCGGGTGTAGTTCAATGGTAGAACGCTAGCTTCCCAAGCTCGATACGCGGGTTCGATTCCCGTCACCCGCTCCAACTTTAGCGATTAGCGATAATATTATGGCAAACCAAGCACCCCCGTCAGTTTTAACATTCGCAGGTACAGACCCAAGTAGTGGTGCTGGGCTACAGGCAGATATACTTACCTTCGCGAGTATCGGCTGTCATCCCCTGTCAGTGGTGACTGCAATTACTGCGCAAGATACCGTCGGTGTTGATGGTGTCTTAGCCATGGACCCTGATTGGGTTAATGATCAGGCGCGCGCAATTTTAGAGGATGTACAAGTTTCAGCATTTAAGTTGGGCTTATTAGGTTCGGTCGAAAATATCGCGGTGATTGCGGAAATCATGGCAGATTATCCAGATATTCCTTTGTTAATTGACCCTATTTTAACTTCTGGCCGCGGTGATGATTTAAGCAATGATGAAATGATGGAGGCAATGGTCGAGCTGTTGTTTCCACAAGCTACATTAATTACACCTAATAGTTTAGAAGCGCGTAGGTTTGCATTTGCTGATGAAGCTGAAGAGGTCGGATTAACCTCTTTAGATGAGAGTGCTGCACGATTATTGGCAATGGGTAGTGAGTATGTGTTGATTACGGGTACGCATGAACGTACCACTGAAGTGACCAATACACTCTATGGCGAAGACAAGCTGATTAAGGCCTATAAATGGGAGCGTTTGGCTGGCAGTTACCATGGATCAGGTTGTACGCTTACCAGTGCAATTGCCGCCTGTATGGCGCATGGCCTCAGCATTGAAGATGCGGTGCTAGAAGCGCAAGAATACACATGGCAAACCCTTAAGAATGGTTTCAGGCCAGGCATGGGCCAGTACATCCCTGACCGCATGTTTTGGGCGCGAGATGAAGAAGACCCAGTCATCAATAGTGGCGATGGCAGTGTTAAAACGCACTAGACTCCAATAAGTATGTCGGCAATTAAAGGGCTTTATGCAATTACGCCAGATGAGCAGGATACGGATATTCTGCTTGCTAAGGTGGAGGCTGCCTTGCAAGGTGGTATTGGTATTTTGCAGTATCGCAACAAGCTAGCAGACCATAAGCTTAAAACGCAACAAGCCCGTGCTTTGTTGCCTTTGTGTCGCCACTATCAGGTACCATTTGTTATTAATGATTCCATCAAGCTTTGTATGACGTTGGATGCTGATGGTGTGCATTTAGGTGCTGATGATGGTAATTTGGCCGAAGCTAGGGCTAGATTAGGAAATGGTAAAATCTTAGGTGCGTCTTGTTATAACCGTTTTGATTTGGCACTTTCTGCTCAACAGTTAGGTGCAGATTATGTGGCGTTTGGTGCGTGCTTTGCTTCGAGTACTAAGCCCAATGCGCCAGTAGCAGGGCTGCATTTATTCACCCAGGCGAAAGCGGAGCTTCATGTTCCTGCCGTGGCCATCGGTGGTATTACCTTAGAAAATGCACCGTTAGTAATAGCTGCTGGTGCAAGTTCAGTGGCAGTCATCAATGCAATTTTTAATGCGGATGACGTAAAATTAATTTCTCAACAATTTACAAAGCTATTTCAATCATGACATCAGCCAATCAAACCCTTTTTGAAAAATCACAGCAACTAATTCCTGGGGGTGTCAACTCGCCAGTACGCGCCTTCCGTAGTGTAGGTGGTACACCAATCTTTTTTAAAAAGGGATTGGGTTCTAAGTTATGGGATGTCGATGGTAAAGAGTACATTGATTACATTAACTCTTGGGGCCCTATGATTGTGGGGCACGCGCATCCTGATGTCATAGGAGCTGTGCAAGCGGTCGCTGCAAATAGCCTGTCTTTTGGCGCGCCTACGGGCTTAGAGTTAGAGATGGCTGCGTTGATTAATAAGCTGGTGCCGAGCATGGAGCAAGTGCGCTTGGTGAGCAGTGGTACAGAGGCTACCATGAGTGCGATTCGCGTGGCGCGTGGTTTTACTGGCCGCAATAAGCTTGTGAAGTTTGAGGGTTGTTACCACGGACATTCAGATGCCTTATTGGTAAAAGCAGGCTCTGGTTTACTCACATTTGGTGAGCCTAGCTCAGCTGGTGTGCCTGCAGAGGTTGCTGCTCACACTTTAACGCTTGAATATAACAACACACAGCAGTTAAAAGAGTTGTTCGCAAAAGCGGGTGATGAAATCGCTTGTGTCATTATTGAGCCTGTTGTCGGTAATATGAATCTAGTCGTGCCGCATATGGAGTTCTTGCAAACCTTGCGTGAGCTTTGCACGCAGCATGGCGCAGTACTGATTTTTGATGAAGTCATGACTGGTTTCCGTGTGCATTTAGGTGGTGCACAGGCCTTATATGGTATCAAGCCAGATATGACGACCTTGGGTAAGGTGATTGGTGGAGGGTTGCCAGTGGGTGCATTTGGCGGGCGTAAAGATATTATGCAGTGCTTGGCGCCTTTAGGTGCGGTGTATCAGGCTGGTACATTGTCAGGTAATCCAGTTGCAGTGACGGCTGGCTTGGAAACGTTAAAATTGATTCAAGCGCCAGATTTTCATGCAAAACTCACGGCAAAAACTAAAAAGCTTATTGATGGTTTGGTTGCTGCGGCAAAAGAGACGGGTGTTATATTTAGTGCACAAAGTGTTGGCGGCATGTTTGGTTTGTACTTCAGTGAGCAGTGTCCTAGTAGCTTTGCAGAGGTGATGCAGACCAATAAAGAAAATTTCAATCAATTCTTCCATAGCATGTTGGATGCCGGTATTTATTTGGGGCCATCCGCCTTTGAGGCGGGCTTCGTGTCAGCAGCGCATACGGATGATGATATTGCCTTTACATTAGAGGCGGCTAAAAAAGCATTTTTGGCAATTGCTAATCGGTAGTAATTGTTATTGATAAGCGCAAAGTTTGCTTTGTGTTATCGGGTTGCTTTCATGGCTTTTTCATAAAAAATATTTATCTTTCGGCTCTATCTTATTGAACTCATAGGTATTTAGCGGTAAACTTGAAGGTTCCGCTAAATGTTTTGTGATTAGATAATATGGCAACAGATTTAAGTAAGCAAATTGGTTCTGAAAACGCACTGGCTGCACACGATGATGTGGCTTCAGTTAATCCTGATCTGTATTCAGGACGACCAGCAAAACAAGGTTTATACAGACCTTCTAACGAGCGCGATGCTTGTGGTGTTGGTTTTGTCGCACACATTAAAGGCAAAAAAAGTCACGAGATCGTGCAAAAAGGCTTGGAGCTATTAACCAACCTAACGCACCGTGGCGCGACTGGCTATGACCCTAAATTGGGTGATGGTGCGGGTTTGCTCATGCAAATGCCAGATGCCTTTATGCGCAAAGAGGCTACTAAGCTCGGTATTGAGTTGCCTGCGGCTGGCCAATATGCGGTAGGTAATGTGTTTTTACCGCAAACTGCAAAAAATCGCGAAGCCTGTGAAGCGTTGTTTACAACAATCGTTGCTGAAGAAAATCAAACGTTGCTAGGCTGGCGTGATGTGCCAGTAGATAACAGCAACATTGCCCAAGCCGCACGTGATGTAGAGCCAATCATGCGTCAAGTGTTTATCTCAAGCACAGTTGCAGATCAAAACGTATTTGAGCGTAAATTATTTGTGATTCGTAAACGCATTGAACATGCGGTACGTGCACTTGAGTTGCAAGATAATGCAGCGTTCTACATGCCCTCATTGTCATCACGCACTATCGTTTACAAAGGCATGTTGCTAGCTAACGAAGTGGGTATTTATTACCAAGACCTTAACGATGAAAGCATCGTTTCAGCGCTGGCTTTAGTGCATCAACGTTTCTCGACCAACACATTTCCAGCATGGGATTTAGCGCATCCATTCCGCATGATTGCGCATAATGGTGAAATCAATACCGTACAAGGTAACGTGAACTGGATGGCAGCACGTCATGAGGCGATGCGCTCAACCGTGATTGGTGAAGATTTAGAAAAATTATGGCCATTAATCGCTGAAGGTCAATCAGACTCCGCTTGTTTTGATAACTGTCTAGAATTGTTGGTGGCGGGTGGTTATAGCTTGCCGCATGCCATGATGATGCTGATTCCAGAAGCTTGGTCTGGTAATCCATTAATGGATGAAGAGCGCCGTGCATTCTACGAATACCATGCTGCATTAATGGAGCCATGGGATGGCCCAGCCGCCGTTGCCTTTACGGATGGCCGTATGGTGGGTGCAACATTAGACCGTAATGGTTTACGCCCAGCCCGTTACTTAGTGACTGATGATGACATCGTGATGATGGCATCTGAAATGGGTGTGTTGACATTCCCGCAAGAGAAAATCGTTAAGAAATGGCGCTTACAACCAGGCAAAATGTTGTTAATCGACATGGAGCAAGGCCGCATCATTGATGATGCTGAGGTGAAGAGCCAGCTTGCGACAGCAAAACCATATAAACAATGGATTGAAAAATCACGTTACTTCTTGAGCGACATGCCAAAAGTGGATGGCCATCTAGAGTTAGCTGCTGATTTGCTGGATACGCAGCAAGCATTTGGTTACACGCAAGAAGATATCAAATTTATCTTGCAGCCAATGATACAAAATGGTGAAGAAGGTTCAGGCTCTATGGGTAACGACGCTGCATTGCCAGTGTTGTCAGCAAAACCTAAAGTTTTATACAACTACTTCAAACAGTTGTTTGCACAAGTAACTAACCCGCCAATCGACCCGATTCGCGAAGAGTTGGTGATGTCGCTAATTACATTTATCGGCCCTAAACCTAACTTGTTAGGTGTGGATGAAACAACTCCTCCAATGCGTTTAGAGGCGAGCCAACCTGTATTGATGTTGGACGAACTGGAGCAATTGAAGGCGATTGCTACATTGACGCAGAACCAATATAAATCATTGGTGCTAGATATTACTTATCCTGCTGTGCAGGGTAAGGCTGGCATGGCCGCTGCTGTCGCTAGTATTACCAAAGCAGCGTCTGACGCAGTTCAAAATGGTTTTAATATCCTCATTTTATCTGATCGCAATGTAAGCGCAGATCGCGTGGCAATTCCTGCCCTATTGGCTTGTTCAGCAACACATGAGCATCTTGTAAAAGCAGGCTTAAGAACCAGCACTGGTTTGGTGGTTGATACTGGTTCTGCACGTGAAGTACATCACTTTGCGTTATTAGCAGGTTACGGTGCAGAGGCTGTTTGTCCATGGCTTACCTTTGAGACCATTAAAGACATGGCGTTAGATAGCTACACTGCCAATAAGAACTTTGTAAAAGCAATCAGTAAAGGTTTGTATAAAGTCATGTCTAAAATGGGCATCTCTACTTACCAATCTTACTGTGGCGCACAGATCTTTGAAGCGATTGGTTTAAATACCGCGTTTGTTGAGCAGTACTTTACTGGCACAGTGACCAATATTGAAGGTATTGGTTTAGATCAAGTGTCTGAAGAAGCGGTGCGTTTGCATACAGCAGCTTTTGGTACAGATCCAGTGCTAGCAAACAACCTAGACGCTGGTGGTGAGTACGCTTTCCGTGTGCGTGGTGAAGAGCATACTTGGACGCCTGAATCAGTGTCTAAACTGCAAAATGCAACACGTACTGGCAAATATGATACATACAAAGAGTACGCTAAGTTAATTAATGACCAGTCACGTCGTCATATGACGTTGCGCGGTTTGTTTGAGATTAAACCAGCAGGTGCTGCGATTCCTTTAGACACAGTAGAATCTGCTAAAGAAATCGTTAAACGGTTTGCTACTGGTGCGATGTCATTGGGTTCTATCTCAACTGAAGCGCATGCAACCTTGGCAATTGCGATGAACCGTATTGGCGGTAAATCGAATACTGGTGAAGGTGGTGAAGACGCAAAACGCTTTATTCCTGTGGCCAATGCTTCAACAATGGCAGACGTACTTGGTAGCAAGTTGATTGAGAGTAACATCAATCTAAAAGCGGGCGATTCAATGCGCTCTAGCATTAAACAAGTGGCATCTGGTCGCTTTGGTGTGACGGCTGAATACTTGGCGAATGCTGACCAAATCCAAATTAAAATGGCGCAAGGTGCAAAACCTGGTGAAGGCGGTCAGTTACCTGGTCATAAAGTGTCAGAGTACATTGCTAAGTTGCGTTTTTCAGTACCAGGCGTGGGCTTAATTTCACCTCCTCCGCACCATGACATTTATTCAATTGAAGACTTGGCGCAGCTCATTCATGATTTGAAAAATGCCAACCCTAAAGCTTCAATTTCAGTGAAATTGGTTTCTGAAACTGGTGTAGGTACGGTGGCAGCAGGCGTGGCAAAAGCTAAGTCAGACCATATCGTGATTGCTGGTCATGATGGTGGTACTGGTGCATCGCCAATTTCATCCATTAAACATGCGGGCGCGCCTTGGGAGCTAGGTCTATCTGAGACACAACAAACCTTGGTATTGAACCAATTGCGTGGCCGTGTGGTGGTGCAAGTTGACGGCCAAATGAAGACTGGTCGTGACGTAGTGATTGGTGCCTTATTAGGTGCAGATGAGTTTGGTTTCGCGACAGCGCCACTCGTGGTTGAGGGCTGTATCATGATGCGTAAGTGTCATTTGAACACTTGCCCAGTAGGAGTTGCAACGCAAGATCCAGAATTGCGCAAACGCTTCACAGGTCAGCCAGAGCATGTGGTGAACTACTTCTTCTTTGTGGCTGAAGAAGTGCGTGAATTAATGGCTTCTATGGGTATTGCTAAGTTTGATGACTTGATCGGCCGCCCAGATTTATTAGACATGCAAGCTGGTATTGATCACTGGAAAATTAGTGGCCTAGATTTCAGCAAAGTATTCCATCAGCCAGATATGCCAGCTAGCGTTTCACGTAAAAACAATGACGTGCAAGACCACGGCTTGATTAATGCCTTGGATAATCAACTGGTCGCACTTGCAAAACCGGCGCTAGAAAACGGTGAAAAAGTAGTGTTGGATATTCCGATCACGAATACTAACCGTACGGTAGGTACTATGCTGTCAAATCAGGTAGCGACGCGTTATGGTAATGCTGGTTTGCCGCACGACACGATTCGCGTGAACTTCACTGGAACCTCTGGTCAAAGCTTTGCGGCATTCCTTGCCAAAGGGATTACCTTTGACCTGACAGGTGAAGGTAATGACTATGTAGGTAAAGGTCTGTGCGGCGGTCGAATCGTGATTAAGCCACCTAAAGCATTCCGTGGTATTTCACACGAGAACATTATTGTGGGTAACACGGTGATGTTCGGTGCAACAACGGGTGAAAGTTATTTCAGCGGCGTGGCAGGTGAGCGTTTCTGTGTGCGTAACTCAGGCGCCACTGCAGTGGTTGAAGGCGTTGGTAACCACGGTTGTGAATACATGACAGGCGGTACCGTAGTGGTGTTAGGTGTGACTGGTCAAAACTTTGCGGCTGGTATGAGTGGCGGCGTAGCCTATGTGTACGATGAAGATGGCTTATTTGCAAAACGTTGCAACATGGGCATGGTGTCTTTAGAGAAAGTTGAACATGTCGACAACGTAGCAGCCGATGCTGTGCACCATTTGAATCAGCCTGATGAAGTGACATTGCTTGCTTTAATCAACAAGCACGTTGAATACACTGACAGTGAGCGCGCTAAAGCGCTACTTGCTGATTGGGATAATGCGCGCGCCAAGTTTGTTAAAGTAATGCCAAATGAATATAAACGCGCCTTAATCGAGCTTGCTGAAGATAAAGCGTTGGTAGCGGCTTAGAGTCGCTTTTAATATGAAACAAGTAAAGAGACTCTTTTGGGAAAAGGCTTTATAGTATGGGTAAAGTAACGGGATTTATGGAATTTGAACGTCTGTCCGAGGCAAATTTGCCAGTTCAGGATCGCGTTAAGAATTACAAAGAGTTTGTGCTGCATTTAACAGATGACCAAGCCAAGCAGCAAGGTGCTCGTTGTATGGATTGTGGTATTCCGTTTTGTACAACGGGCTGTCCAATCAACAACATCATTCCAGATTGGAATGATTTGGTCTATCACCAAGACTGGCGCAGTGCGATTGATGTATTGCATTCAACCAATAACTTTCCAGAATTCACTGGTCGTATCTGCCCTGCTCCATGTGAGGCAGCCTGTACGCTTAATATCAATGCGGATGCAGTTGGTATTAAATCAATCGAGCACGCAATCATTGATAAAGCTTGGGAAAACGACTGGGTTCAACCGCAAGTAAATCCAAATAAAACAGGCAAAAAAGTGGCTGTAGTTGGTTCTGGCCCTGCTGGTTTAGCCGCTGCACAACAATTGGCGCGTGCTGGTCACAGTGTTGTCGTATTGGAAAAAAACAGCCGTATCGGTGGTTTGTTACGTTACGGTATTCCTGACTTCAAAATGGAAAAATCGCACATTGACCGTCGTATGGCGCAAATGGAAGTGGAAGGCGTTGAGTTCCGCGTTAATCAGCACGTTGGTGAGAACGTAAATGCTGACGATTTGGTGGCTGAGTTTGATGCTGTGGTGTTAGCAGCAGGTGCAGAGCAACCTCGTGATTTACCAGTGACTGGCCGTGAGTTGGATGGCGTACATTTTGCGATGGACTTTTTGACACCGCAAAACAAAGTAGTGGCTGGTGATAGCGTTCCTGACCAAATTAAAGCTACAGGCAAGCACGTGATTGTGATTGGTGGTGGTGATACGGGTTCTGACTGCGTAGGTACTTCGAACCGTCATGGCGCTGCAAGCATTACTCAGTTTGAGTTGATGCCACAACCGCCTGAAAAAGAGAACAAAGAGTTGGTATGGCCAAATTGGCCATTGAAACTACGTACTTCAAGTTCACATGAAGAAGGCGCTAACCGTGACTGGTCAATTATGACGAAAGAGTTGATTGGTGAGAACGGTAAAGTCGTTGCACTGAAAGGCGCACGTGTTGAGTGGGTTGACGGAAAGATGTCTGAAATCGCTGGTTCTGAATTTACGATTCCAGCTGACTTAGTGTTCTTGGCGATGGGCTTTGTGTCACCAATTCAGAAGTTGCTTGAAGCGTTTGGTGTAGAAAAAGACAATCGTGGTAATGCCAAAGCTGCGACTGAAGGCGACGCAAGCTACAAAACTAACAAAGATAAAGTGTTTGCTGCTGGTGATGTGCGTCGCGGTCAGTCTTTAGTGGTTTGGGCAATTCGTGAAGGTCGTCAGGCTGCACGTGCAGTAGATGAATTTTTAATGGGCTCATCTGTATTGCCACGTTAAGTTAAATTTAAAGTATGACAATGTAAAAATAAAGGATGCAAAGTAAAACAACTTTGTGTCCTTTTTTATTTAGGTAATCAAATGAATCAATTAAAAAACGACACATTCTTAAAAGCGCTGATGCGCCAACCAACGGACTACACCCCAGTGTGGATGATGCGCCAGGCTGGCCGCTATTTACCTGAATATCGTGAGAGCCGTAAGACTGCTGGGAGTTTTTTGCAGCTTTGTAAAAATGCACAATTTTCTACAGATGTGACGCTACAACCTTTGGATCGCTATCCACTGTTAGATGCCGCGATTCTGTTCTCAGACATTCTCACGGTGCCAGATGCTATGGGCCTAGGGTTGTACTTTGAAGAAGGCGAAGGCCCTAAGTTTGAGCGTACCTTACAGCAAGAAGCCGATATTCAGAAACTAGTCGTGCCAGATATGGCCAAGCTGCAATATGTGTTTGATGCAGTGAGCAGCATCCGCAAAGCATTGGATGGTCGTGTACCTTTGATTGGCTTCTCAGGCAGCCCTTGGACGCTTGCTACTTATATGGTGGAAGGCAAAGGCGGTACAGACTTTTTAACCACTAAGAAAATGGCGTTTGCACGCCCTGATTTATTGCATCATATTTTAGAGACAACCGCGCAGACTGTGATTCAATATCTGAATGCACAGATTATGGCAGGTGCGCAGGCTGTAATGATATTTGACTCATGGGGCGGAGCACTTTCGCACAATGCCTATACTGAGTTTTCACTCAATTACATGCAAAAAATTGTGAATGGCTTAATTAAAACCAATGATGGTCATAAGGTGCCAAGCATTGTGTTCACCAAAGGTGGGGCGCTGTGGCTTGAGGCGCAAGCAGAAATCGGCGCAGATGCGCTAGGCTTGGATTGGGCAGTTGATATTGGTAGCGCACGTCAACGCGTGGGCGATAAAGTAGCGTTACAAGGTAATCTTGACCCAGCCATTTTGTTATCAACGCCAGAAGCGATAGAGAAAGAAGTGGCGAGTGTTTTAGCAAGCTACGGTAAAGGCAATGGCCACGTATTTAACTTAGGCCATGGCATTACACAATGGACCCCGCCAGAAAACGCAGCAGCGATGCTAGAGGCAGTGAGAAAGCATAGTCTGCAATACCATCTATAACTGATAAAGGCTTGAGTCGTGCTTTTATGGAACACCAAGATAATGCTAATTTAAGTTAGGCTTCAGAAACCGCATCTATGCGCACCGAAAAGAATCGAACCGCGCTAGCTGGCGCGTCCAAAAATGCTGAGACCGCGCTAAACGCCATGTCTTCATCTGACTTTGCTCATGTACCAGACGACGAGAAGTTGGCGTGGGCGATGGCGGCAATTATTCACTGCGACGTAGCCCGCTTAGTCGTGGCTTACGCAGAGTGCGAGTTTGAAGGGATAGCACGTCTGCTCTGGTTAGGCGACATCGCCTCCAAACTCTATGAGGCCCGAAACTGGTACAACAATTCTGGAACCGCTGCTTTACGGAAGATCGCTGAACGCAAACCGATCGAAACCAAAGCGGTCAATGCAACGATCGACGGCTTGAAAAGGACTCACGGAGTGCATCGAGTCAACAAATATGTCGAGTATCGGAACAAGCTTGGCTATCACTACGATGTCACGGCGATCTTGCACCTAGAAACCTTCGGAAAGAACGACGCAAACGAGTTCTTCGACATTTTGACTTCGTTTGTCAGGTTCTCTGGAGACTGGGCGCAACTGACCAAAGACATCATCCAAGGTCATCAAACACTCGGGATAAAGGGCCAAACTGGTGCTGAAGCCTAACCCATCGTTCAAGCGGGACGCCTAACGGCTTCCTTATATCAAACTTTATCAGTGATTGAAATTAAAAAAACCTGATCAAGGGATCAGGTTTTTTAATGGTCCAGACTTACAATTAAGCGAATGAATTGTATTACTGGTGCAACGTACGGCTAAATAGATTTAACGCAAGTTGGTAGCCTATCATTGCTGTTTGCGCGTCATAACGTTCACCTTCATCACGCATAAATGCATGCTGGGCATTAAACTCGTGCCATGTGAATGTGATATTGGTATCACCTAGCTTTTTATACACATCAGCACGTCCAGCTGCAGGAATGTGCGGATCTTGCTTGCCCCAGATCATCAATAGCTCGCCTGTAATGTCGCTAAGGCGCTCCATGCTGTGTTGTCCTGGTTTGTTAGGAATCACTTGTGTGTGCAAGTCTGTTGCGTAGAAGCATGCTGTACCTTTGATTTCAGGTTGTAATGCTGCGCGGAAAGCTAAATGTCCACCAATGCAGAAGCCCATTGCACCGATGTTGCCGTTATACCAAGCTTGTTGTTTCACAAAAGCGATCATGGCGGCGTTGTCAGTGTCATAGCCTTCAACATCTTTTGCTGATTTATCGGCATTACCTTTATCGCGGCCGGCATCGTCATAACCTAATACAGTACCAATTGGGTTTAACTCATGGAACACTTCAGGCACGAGTACAGCATAGCCGTGGCTGGCAATAATTTTAGCAGCACGTTCAATAGGGCCGGTTTGCTGAAAAATCTCTGAGTAGAATAAAACAGTAGGATATTTTCCATCGCCTGTTGGGCGGTGAATATATGTGCGCATAACACCAGTAGGTGTGTTAATGTCAGCAATGTGGCTTTGAATGTTCATGATAGCTCTCTGAATAGACTTCCAAATAAAAAACTCGAGATATTGTACAACGACAGACATGTTTTTTGTGGGATATGTGTGCTTTCTAAGCATGTAAATCAAGCATTTGGCACTATAAATCTTATTAGTTAAATATTAGAGATAACTAAATTAAGGTTTGCTAAGAGTAGTACAATTTTCGTAAAATATTGTTTTGAATCTATTTGTGTAAACAATCACATATTGTTTATCCAATATCAGGTGAATTGGTATCTGCTGAGTTAGTCAGATGGTCATGATTTCCTGATCTAATCACATGGTATTTAGTCATATGGTGCAATTTCTATGCAACTTACAATAAATGGTAAATCGCGCAGTTTTGAGCTTGCGCAGATGAGCGCTGCGCAGTTAGTCGAGCAGTTAGAACTAGTCGGAAAGCGCTTGGCGATAGAACTTAATGGCGAAATCGTACCGCGTAGCCAATTCGCAGACACTCCATTGTCAAATGGTGACAAATTAGAGATCGTTGGCGCAGTCGGCGGCGGTTAGCCCGCACATCGAATATATTCACGATTAATGAATGATGAAGGATAAAAAAGTTGTCAGATTTATTGAAAATAGCAAATAAGACCTATCAATCACGCTTGTTGGTGGGTACTGGTAAATATAAAGACTTTGCTGAGACACGCGCGGCGATTGATGCCAGTGGTGCAGAAATTATCACCGTGGCAATTCGCAGAACTAATATTGGCCAAACCGCAGGCGAACCTTCACTGCTCGACTTTTTACCGCCAGAAGAGTTTACTTATTTGCCAAATACCGCCGGCTGTTATTCTGCGGATGAGGCTGTGCGCACATTACGCTTAGCACGCGAATTATTAGATGGTCATCAATTAGTGAAGTTAGAGGTGTTAGGTGACCCGAACACTTTATACCCGAATATGACTGAAACGTTAGCCGCGGCTAAAACCTTGGTCAAAGATGGTTTTGATGTCATGGTGTATTGCTCTGATGATCCGATTATCGCGAAACAGTTAGAGGAAATTGGCTGTTGTGCAGTGATGCCATTAGCTTCCTTGATTGGCTCTGGCATGGGCATATTAAATCCGTGGAATCTGCAAATCATCATTGAAAATGCAAAGATTCCAGTATTGGTAGATGCTGGTGTAGGTACTGCTTCTGATGCTGCCATTGCAATGGAACTTGGCTGTCAAGGCGTATTGATGAACACGGCGATTGCTGCTGCTAAAAACCCTGTATTAATGGCAGGTGCAATGAAGAAAGCAGTAGAGGCAGGTCGTGAAGCCTATCTGGCTGGACGTATGCCTAAAAAGCTATATTCTGCGAGCCCTAGCTCACCAACAACGGGCTTGATTTCGAAGTAAGCGTTGAAGTAAAACGAAGATTCATCATTCGTTATATTTTGCACGTTGGTGTTATTGCATGTCATTTAATGCATTTAAACGCTGATTTGTACCATATGAAGCTACTCAGTCATGTGTTCTGATTTCAACATATACGATAGATGATAAGTCTTAAATTTTTGAACTTACACTTAAGCATAGAAGCAGTTAGGCATAGAACACGATCATGAGTAGCGTCAAACATTATGAATGTACCGTAAAAGTTGAGGTCACTTTTATCGCGGAGCAGTCCGATATCGAGCATAATCAATATGCTTTTGCTTACCATGTGACAATCACTAATACAGGAAATGTGTCGGCCCAATTGATTAGCCGTCATTGGGTAGTGACTGAAGCTAACGGCGAGACAAAAGAGATTAGAGGGTTAGGTGTGGTTGGTGCACAACCTTTGCTTAAGCCCACTGAGCGATATGAGTATACGAGCGGCACATTGATTAATACGCCTATGGGTGAGATGCATGGCACGTATCAAATGGTGGCAGAAGACGGCACACAGTTTGATGCGGTGATTGCTCCTTTTTCACTCGCAATGCCCAGAATATTGCATTAAGTTAAGCGTTTTATCCCTTTATCAACCTGTATTCAAGACCCCATACACAAGACTAATTGTCACAATGAGAAAAATTGCACATCATACTTTGCTCGTATTGCTCACACTGTTGATGATGGCATGCGCAAATAAGAGTATTAAGCCGGTAGCCGTTCCTGCGCCACCGCAGGCAAAATGCGACTGTCCAGCTTTAGGGGCACCAGTGCAAGTGCCAGCCAGTAGCAAGCCAGTTGAGGCAACGGCTGATCAACAAAAGCAGCTGGCCAAATTGCCTGATTACGGCTTATTGCAAATGGCAGACTGGAACGACATTGATGGACTGCAAGTTGATAATTTGAGCTTGGCTTGGCCAGCATGGATGCAAAGTTGTTCGACATTGATTAATAAGCCAGTGTGGAAAAGTGCTTGCACTGCCGCACAAAAATTAAATAATGAGACTGCAAGCAAGCCGCAAAGACAGGCGGTACTTAATTACTTTCAAGAGTACTTCTCAGTATATAAAACGAGTAATGTTGATGGTTCTGAACAAGGGCTGATTACCGGTTACTACCAACCTTTACTAAAAGGCAGCCGCACCAAGTCAGCTAAGTATCCTAATCCACTTTATGCTACACCTGATGACTTAATTACCGTGGAGTTGGACAGTTTATTCCCAGAGCTGAAATATAAGCGTGTGCGTGGTCGCTTAGTGGGTAATAAATTGGTGCCCTATTACAACCGAGCAGAAATTGAAACTGAAACTTCGCCAGTGAAAGGTCGTGAGTTTGTATATATTGATGACATTATTGACGTCTTTTTCTTACAGATTCAAGGCTCAGGCTTGGTGCAATTAGATACTGGTGAGCAAATGCACGTAGGTTATGCTGATCAGAATGGACATACCTATAATTCAATCGGCCGTTTGCTGATAGAGCGTGGCGAATTGACACTGGCACAAGCATCCATGCAAGGGATTAAGAACTGGGCACGTAATAACTTAGATAAGCTACGCGAGTTGCTTAACCAAAATCCAAGCTATGTGTTCTTTAGGGAGCTCCCTGCTGGCTTACCTGGGCCATTAGGCGCATTAGGCGTGCCAATTTTGGCCGAGCGCAGTGTCGCGGTTGATCCTAAGTTTGTGCCATTAGGCGCCCCTGTGTTTTTATCAACGACAGAGCCAAATACAAGTAAACCTTTAAAACGTTTAATGATGGCTCAGGATACAGGCGGTGCAATTAAGGGTGGTGTTCGTGCAGACTTCTTTTGGGGGGCTGGCGCCAGTGCAGGAGCAAAAGCTGGTGCGATGAAGCAAACTGGCAAGATTTGGGTGTTTTTACCAAAAGAGTTTGTGATTAAGCCTTAAAAATAAATACTTAATCTAGGATCATCGCCATTGTTTGATGGCAAAAAAAAAGGGTGCCTATAGCACCCTTTTTTTTTATACGTAAGATATTACTTGTTCATTACGTACATTGTAACTTCAAAACCGAAACGCATTTCAGTAGCAGCTGGTGTTGTCCACATAGTAATTCTCCTTTTATATAAATTCGTACCGCATTTGCTCAATTACATTTGCATTACGTGGATAGAATATTACGGCGCCTTAGGTTTTGTAGCATGACTTAGTTCATGAATGCAGGCTAATGAAAATCATTAGAACTGTACTTGTTTGATGCCCGCGGTTTACTTTTTAAATTTCTGTATTAACTTTTTAATGCCTTTACGACCAAGCTTTCTTTTAAATGCCACTTTAAAGTCATATAAGTAAAATGAAAATTTAATACCTGGACTTAGCTTTCTGCCAATGTTGGCTAAGTATAGGCCCATGAAGCGTTCGCGGCCTGCCCAGTGAAGTTTATTACACATTCTAGCTAAGTCTGACACACGTTGATTCATCGGTGTTGGATGCGTATAAAAACGTGCCCGAGCCGTGTCAATCAGAGAGAATGATAATTGATTGTTATCTTGTAATTGCACTAAGACATTGCCGCCTGATAGGTCTCTGAAAAAAGCGCCAGTCTGATGCATGCGATGTAAGTATTGCGCAAGCTGTTGGTATACGTCAGCGGCGCGGATGGTGCTGTTTTTTCCAGAAAAATGAAACTCTTTATTCCCTTTTGCAAAGTGCACAAACATTTCGCCTACGGAGCAGTCTGCTTTGACGTAGTCGCAAATATAGAAATTCTGTTTAAGTGTCTTATCACCTTGTTGCTCGAAAAAAGCAACGGGATGCGCGGTGTTAATACCGCGTCTTAACAGCTCAACTGCTCCATTCCAGCTGCGTTTGGCTTTGCTAGGCTTGAATCTATCTAACAGTGCCTTATGCGGATACATTTTAACTGGTTGCTTGACGGTGACTTGCGTTTGCACGTTGCGTGGGTCTGGTAGCGCCCATATTGCATTACGAGCATGGCGCAAGGCGCTGGCTTTTTGTGGGCTAATCAGTTTGCTGGGGTGTAACTGCTCACCAATCAGCAAAGCCTCTTCGGCATTATGTGCCAATATCATGCCAAACCAATTATCTTGGCAGAATGGGTAATATTGCAGTGCTTGAATATGCGCGTGTATGGCTAAGTTTTTAGCCAGTGTGGCGGTGTCTTTAATAATCACTGTCTGATTTTTTGGCCAGCGGATATAAATGGGTGACTCGCATACGATATGAATTTTAGCGTTCAATAAATGACCGTCACGGTGGATTATTTCGGCGGTATTGATATCTGAGGTGTCGTAAATGTCGTGCAGTAAGGCTACTTTTCCGTTAATCGTCCATAGTGCATGGATGTCATATGTATTAGTCTGAAAGTGATGAATTTCTAGCCCATTTGCACTTGATATTGCCTTGATATATTCAGCGCCTTGAATCATTGTTGCTACGGTTTTGATGGCATTAAAGCTGGCATGACGCCAGAAGTTGCTCTGCTTGCCATCTACGCTGGCATAGTGCGTAACACGCTCTAATGCCGGGTATTCTGCATCTGTTAGCCCGTCATCGATTAAGCCTTCACGCTGACAGATAAATGCACCCCAAAAGGCTTGATCTAAGGCACCAGAAGCTGCGTTGAGCAGCATGTAGCGCGCCGCATAGTCGGCTTGTTTTTGTTCGCCATCAGGCAGTAAGCGTTGAATACGATAGATTGCCCAAAATGCCACTGGAGAAATAAAACGTTGGATGCCAAAGTCATGACCAACTTTTCTCAGTAAGCGTGCTTTTTTAATCAGATTAAACTTTAACGCGGTTGCCCAACGGTATTTCAATATGCGGTGATCGAAGCGCTCTGGTTCTGACACGCGCTCAGAAAATAGATTGTTGCTATGGGTATCTGGTAACTGTTGCTTGGCTTTAAGCAGGCTTAAGATGCCGATGTTATATATCGGCTCAAAGTCCGTTACATTCGGGCCAGCCAGTTCGATACCATGTTGTTTGATGGTGGTGTAAGCAATATTCCAAGCGGCGAGAAAGCCATCAACGGTGTAACCTGCCCAACGTTTTCTATTGATGGTATTACCAATTTCCACACGTGCGACATGGCGTCCAAAACGATTGAGCACGTTAATTAAGAAGCTTTGCCAAGCTTCCTGTTCTGTCTTACTTTCCATATTTCTTGCATGGCTAAATGGCTGTATCAGGTGCAAAGTGACATGAAACCCATCATTAATTAAGCGTTGCAGGAAACGTGCGTTAAAGCTTTCTAAATCGCCGTAGGTAAAGTCCAAGCGTACTTGGTAAATACCTAATACGCGTAATTCTGCAATGACATAATCATCCATCGATGGGTCAGTTGCAGATGCAACACAAACACCGATAAAGTTAGCTGGAACCGTATGACGCTCTGCTGGTAGGTGAGCATTTTTTAGTCTAAATTTACCACTTAGGATGTAGGCAAGCCCTTTTCTAATGATAGGCCATGTGAGCATGCTACGTTGTTTAATTGGGTTGTTCATTCAGGTTTACGGTAAATGGTAACGCTGTTCGTTGTATAAAAGATCCGGCAGCAATACGTTTGCTAAGGCGCGCTCTTCAAGCAGTTTTGCATTGGCTGGCGGTGGCACTTCGGCTAGTTTTTTGGTTTTAGCGTCATATAAGCCGTGTGCTGGCGATTTACCCGAGCGTAATACCACCACTTGCTTGCCTAGTTCACTCTCTTCCATCCAGCCATAATTCTCATTGTATTGCATCATGGCACGGCCTGGGCTATCAGGGGCAAGACTGGATAAATCGCGCCCCGTCATGGGGTGCTGGCCGTGAATGCCCATCAATGAAAGCATGGTTACTGGTAAATCTAGTTGGCTGGCAAGCCCAGTATAGCGCTGCGGTTTGATGCCAGCGCCTAGAATAAGCGCTGGTATATGAAAGCGCTCTATCGGCACTAAATCAGCACCACGCACCCGAATATCATGGTCGGCAACGATTAGGAAAACAGTATCTTGCCAATAGGCACTTTTTTGTGCTTTTTTGAAAAACTCGCCGATGGCGTAGTCTGCATATTTCACTGCATTGTTATCCGTGCTTTTGGGTTGCTCGTACAACTCAATGCGGCCATCAGGAAACTCGAACGGTGAATGGTTGGATGACGAGAATGCAAGTGTGAAAAATGGTTTACCCGCTTGGTGGTGTGCTAATAGTTGCTCATGGGTCTTGTTGAGTAAGTCCTCATCTGACACGCCCCAGCTACTTGTAAATACAGGGTTTATATAATCTTTTTGGTCAACAATATAATTAAACCCGTTACCCATGAAAAAGCTACGCATATTGTCAAAATGAGACTCTCCGCCATAGATAAACTCAGTGTGATAGCCTTGCTTTTCTAATAATGCAGCGATGCTGAAAAAGTTCTTTTGTGATTTTGATAGCTTAACGGTACTGTCGGCAGGTGTTGGCTGGAAGCCAGTGACCACAGCCTCAATGCCACGCACAGAACGAGTGCCAGTAGCGTATAACTGCTCAAACCAGATGCCTTGTTCTTTTAGTTTCTCTAAGTTGGGTGTGACAGGAACACCGCCTAAAGACTCTACAAAGGTAGCGCCTAAACTTTCTTGCAAAATAATCACCAGATTGAGCGGTTTTTCACGTTGATTGCTTGGATTAAGCGTGGTGAGTGTGGGAAGGTCTGCTTCTTTGGCGCCAGTGATTTTAAAAATGTCTTCACGTGGCATTTTGCCGTAAATGTCGCTAGACTTGGTTTCTTTGATAAGATTGTAAGTCGCATATACAACCGAGTAGCCAGAGTTGAGCACTAGACTGTTCACCATGCTGTCAGCCGTAATGGCAAACAGTGCAGGATTGGCAGGGCGATGGCCTAAGGTGGATCGGATACCAAACGCAGTTAATATAAAAATGAGTGGCCATACTAACCATAACTTTTTGTTAGACCAGTTGGGTTGCATGCCTAACCATGGGCGCATAAACCCATGAACCAGCCAGCCAGCCAATGCCACCGCTGCTAATGCGGAGAAGATTTCAACCTTGAAGCCGCGCCATAACATACTGAATACTTCGTTTGGGTATTTGAGGTATTCGACAAAGATTCGATTAGGGCGTACGTCATATTCTCCAATAAAACCTGGTGTTGCTGCTTCTAGAAATACTAAAAGTATGAGTGCAACAAACACCCAAACATAAGTCAATTTCTGCCAAAACTTAAATAGGCGCTGCGTAGCTAAAATGGGTGCGAGTAACAATGGCACCAATGCAATCAGACATAGTTGAATGATGTCTACACGTACGCCTTGCAGCAAAATCTCAGTAAGTTTACCTGTACTAGCAACACGCTCGAATTTCCATAGTACTAAGCCTAAACGTGTGGCAGAAAGTATGACCAAGCCAAGTATTAACATCGCGATGAAAGGCGCAAACGGACCTAGTTTGGAGGAAAGCTTCCAGATAGAGAGATGCAGTTTTCTGATTAAAGACATGTACGTGTTAGTGATGAAAAATAGTTTTGCTATTATAAGGTTAAAGATATTTTTATGCCTGTTGTTTAGGTGTGTTTATGGCTTAGGTTTTAACCAAGCAATAAAGGACCGTAAATAAATAGGCTGCCGAATGCATAAATAAATCATGATGATGACATTAAGCAGAGCTGTGACTAAAAATAGCTGCGGAATGTTCAATCCCATATTGAAAACTTGCACAGAAAATAGTGCTGAAATGACCATAAACAATGCGTTGAGAATATTATTGGCGGCAATCACGCGAGATTGATGACTTTTTTCAGAGCGTGTTTGGATAAATGCATACAATGGCACGATATATAAACCGCCAAACACACCAATCAAGGCAATATCGGCAAGCAAGCGCCAGTAAGTGAAAATTAAATGTCCTTCAGCATCGTAGTGCATACCGATGAATGTAGCGTAATCGAGCAAAGCTTTATTGTTTAAGCTTTCATAGATGCTGGTACTAGCAAAATATAAGTCGGCACCGAACAGTGTTAAGCCAGTAGCACCGAAAAGCACTAAGCCAAGCTCTACTTTTCCTTTGGATAGTTTCTCGCACAAGAGCGAGCCGATGCCTATGCCCAATGAGAAAATAGAGAGTAATAAAATGAATAGGCTTTCATCACCATGTAATATATTTTTTGCAAAGTTAGGGAATTGTGCGAGCAGTGTGGCGCCATAAAACCAAAACCAGGAGATGGCAATGATCGTTAGCCAAATAGCCTGATGTTGCCAGATAAACTTGATATTTCTGTAGGTTTCGGTGATTGGGTTCCAGTTAATCTTGAGTTTAGGTGCAACTGCAGGGGAGTTTGGTACGCCACAACTAGTCCAGTAGCCTAGCACGGCAATCACTAGCACTGTGCTGCTAGTGAGTAGTGCGTGCTCACTTTGCATCGCAAGCCACGCACCAAGCACTTGTCCGAGTAAAATCGCAACAAAACTTCCCATTTCCACCATGCCATTGCCGCCGACGATTTCACTCTCTTTCAGGTGTTGTGGCAAATAAGCATATTTAACAGGCCCAAACAGTGTGGAGTGCATGCCCATCATGAATAGCGCTGCTGCTAACAGCCAGATGTTGTGTAGAAAAAAACCAGCACTGGCAAACAGCATAATGCCAATTTCAAACACTTTTACTAAGCGGATGATTTGGGATTTCTCGTATTTATCTGCCAACTGCCCTGCAGTGGCCGAGAACAAGAAAAATGGCAGAATAAATAGACCCGGTAGTAGGGTGGCAAGCGTACTGCCGTCTATTGATGTCAGCCTCGCAGTGTGAAATGCCACCAAGGTGATGAGTGCGGTTTTAAAGACATTGTCATTAAATGCGCCTAGGAACTGGGTAAAGAAAAATGGACGAAAACGTTTTTCTTGCATTAATTGAAACTGGTTGCTCATGGGCTTGGCCTTTTGTTATTGGGTTTATTTTGAATCTTTATTGGTTATAGAGAAGATGTTTTCTCTGGCTGGTCTTGTGCATTGTGCGTTCAGTCAAACGCAAATAGCATGGTTTTGAGCCGGCATGTTAGCGGACAAACCTACCATGCTGGCAATGAAGGTTTCATCTTCACGCCTGCTAGTAATGCAGCCGCCATTCATGTAGAAATCTTTTTGAATTTTCAAGATGAGGTGTGACCAGTTATCCATATCTGGGTTACACCACACATCGCCGCTGTTATCTCCTACGCCGATAATATGGGCATCCCATGCCTTCGCGGCATCTATATCCATCCATATTGTCTGCATAAGTAGATGCTGCTTTAACTCATCTGGTAAATCGCTGAAACATGGCTTGGTAAAGCCTGATTCCGGCCAATATCTCGCCCCGGCAATCGTAAGGCCGCTGGCACCAATGGCTGATAGCCCAAGTAAAAATTGACGGCAGTCCATGGTTAACTCTTACGAAATTTTCGGAAAATTTTTCGCATGCCCAGTAGCGTTAAAATCAACATGACTAACCATGCAATTAAGCCATAGTAGGCAGGGCGGACTGGTTCAGTGGGTGCATTTTTGTCTTTTAACGTGTCCGGAAAATCACGTGCGCCTACTGGGATAATTTTCCATTGCGACATATCCGCTGGGGTACGTGCAATATACTCATCCAAAGACGCGACAGGTGCCTGACCCATGGCTCTAGAAGAAGGAAATTGCGGAATATGCACATAAATAATCGCCTCAAGGTCTTCTGCCAGTTGTTTCTCAAATGCACTATTAGCCTGATTCTTAGCAATTCGATTTAGTAAATCATTACCTATCGTTTCAAAGGCTACAAAAGGATATAAGTTGGTTTGCTCTGCGCTCAGGTAATCGTATGCTTTGAGGCCACTTTCCAGGCTCATATCGCTCAACGCTTTATAGGGAAGTGCTACAAAGGCTTTTGGTAAATTGGTTGCACCAAGCTTGGGTATACTCCAATCGAGTGATCGAAGCGTTTCTAAATTGATGCCTGCACAATTAACCCCAGCGTGACGGTATAAGAAATCTTGCCTGTAAAAATGCTGCATCACGCGATTGATTGCACTTTGGTAGGTGGCTGCACTGCGCTCATTTTTCATTACCGCCACTAGCATATAGGATGGACGGTACCAAGACTGACCGCTGTTTAAGTCACTCTGATAGCTATCCATCGGTAAACTAGCGGCAATAATGCCTTTTTCGCTCACGGAGCCTAGGTTGTAGAAGTTATTGACCAGCCAATCATGCCACTCACCCTGTGCACCGAAACGGCCGGTTGCCACTGCGAAGTGACCACCATGGGCTTCATCATCGTCACCCTGGGCCCCATTAAGTACAAAGCTCAATACAGGCTTATTTTGCAAGCTTGTTAGATTAGGATTTTTATACAAAATACGCGCAGAAAAAGGTGCTGATGCGCCACCATTTTGGTCACGTATTAAACTGGCAATCGTTTCCTGATTAGCAAGTGGTTTGTAGGGGATTTGATTTAAATCTAGGTTGTAATCTAATGGCCAAATACTGCGTGCGGTAAAATGCGTTTTATCTGCCGTGCCTCGCATGACTAGATTGCGACCAGCGAAATTCTGTTCACTAGCTTCGTTATAGTAAGACTGATTACTTTCGATTTTTGGTGTAATTGCTAGCTGGGTTTTGCTATTGTCACTTTCTAGCCATTTTCCATCTTGACTGAGTTTTCCCACTGCAACATGTGGTGAGCCTAACCATACCAATGGTGGCATTGCGTTAGTTGCCGATGGTTGGCTTGTAACCCATTGTTTGACGTCCTCTTGAGCACTTAAGCTGGGGTCAAAACTATGGGCATTGCTAAGTGGTATGGCAATGGTTTCCTGTTCGAAATACCACGATGCTTGCGGCGTGATAGCGCAATTCTTACAAGCACCTTGGTTAAGTTGGAATTGATCGGCACGATAGAGACCTAGCAAATTATTTTCGTTTAATGCATGAACAAACTGAGGATCTGCCACACTTGTTAAACTATAAATAGACGTGATAATCGATACGCCAATAGCGAATATTTTAGTTCTTGAATTATTATTTTTCATTTTCTGCCATCTGTTTCAAAGTCACATAGTCAGTTTTACCAGTGCCTAATAACGGCAGTGCATTCACGCATATGATTTTGCGAGCAATCGCAAGCTCAGGGCTACCTAGGATTTTAGCGCTAGCGCTGAGTTGCTCACGGTTAAGTGTGCTGTCAGTGGTGTAGAGGATGATATTCTCCCCGCGCTGTGCGTCTGGGCTAGTTGTGGCTGCATGTTGATGTTGCGGTGAGGCGTTGTTGGCGATGGACTCTACTGTTTCCAAAGAAACCATTTCGCCCGCGACTTTGGCAAAACGTTTGACGCGGCCTTTGATAAACACAAAGCCGTCTTCATCAATTTCAACAATGTCGCCAGTGTTATACCACTGGTCTTGTGGTGCTTGTATCACGCCTGGGTTGTCAAACAGGTAATAGCCACGCATGACGTTGGGCCCACGCACTGAAAGTAAGCCACCTTGCTCAATCCCGGGAACACTTTCTAATTTGGATTCTAGGCTAGGCATCAGTGCGCCTACTGAGCCCAGTTTATTGGCCATCGGCGTATTAACGGCAAGCACAGGGGCGCACTCGGTGGCACCATAGCCTTCTAGGATACGGATGCCAAATTTATCTACCCAAGTTTTACGGACTTCTTCGTTGAGCTTTTCGGCGCCGGCCACGACATAGCGTAGTTTGTAAAAGTCATAAGGGTTGGCGAATTTTGCGTAGTTGGCTAAGAAGGTACTGGTGCCAAATAGCACTGTGCAACCGCGGTCGTATATGACTTCAGGAATCACACGGTAATGTAAAGGCGATGGGTACACAAATAATTTACTCCCAGCGACTAAAGGCATGATGGCACCACAAGTAAAGCCGAAGGCATGAAATAGCGGCAGCACCATCATGAATTTGTCCTGCATGGAAAAATCAATCACGGATTTAATCTGTGCGATATTCGCCAAGATGCTGGTGTGCGTATGCACCACGCCTTTGGGCTTGCCTTCAGAGCCTGAGGTAAACAGCACCACCGCAGGGTCATTCGATTTGGATTTGTCTACAGCTAACTTTGGTAGCCATAGTGCAAACCCCATCAGCCATAGCTTATCCAGCCAGTTAAATTGTTTGGAGAGGTCTTCAAGATAAATGATTTTAATGTTTTTTAAACCAGCGATGACTTCTTCCAACTTGGCGGTTTTAATAAACTCACGAGAGCTGATAATGGTTTTCACGGCTGCTGCGGTGCAGGCATTCTGTATGCCAGCACTACCTGCGGTGTAATTTAGCATGGCGGGCACTCTGGTAAAGGCGCTCAGACCGAATATCAAGCAAATGGTATTGGTGACATTTGGCATGAGCACGCCGATGTTTTCATGCTTGCTGCTGACTTTGCTGGCAAGTCGGCCTAATGCCAAACTCTTTTTCAATAAGTCGCCATAACTTTCTTCTACCTGACGCATGTCTTCCACCAGCATAGTGCCGCGCCCATGGGTGGCAACGGCATCTAACAATGCACTAAACAAGGTGCTGATAGGTGCGGAGCTAAACAGCATATTCTGCATTTCACGGCGCATGGCATCGCCTGCTAGGCGGCGGCGTGCTTTGGCAGTTGGTGCTTGTGGCATGGTAATGTGGCGTATCGGCAAGATGCTGATGGTGACCTTGGGAAATAGTCTTCTTGGGTGGCTGCCGCGCAGGCGGCTAAAGTAAGAGCGAGCTGCACCGTCTATGCGTACCGGTAAAATCATGGCATCTGTTTTAGCAGCAACAAAACCCGGGCCGTCATATACCTTCATCAGTGAGCCAGTGAGCGTAATGCGCCCTTCGGGGAAAATCACCACAGGTTTGCCAGCCTCTAGCAGCTTGATCACCTTTTTCATGGCAAGTGGTGAGGTAGGGTCTACCGCCAGATATGGAGTCAGGCGTAATATTTGTCTAAAAAACCAATGGTTCAGTACGGTGGTATGCACAACAAATGTGGCGCGAATCGGCAAAAATAGGCCTAGCAGCAAACCATCTAAAAAGGATTCGTGGTTAGCAATAATTAACAACTTACCTTGCTTGGGTAGGTTGGCTATCCCCGTGACATCCACCCTGAAAATTACTCGGCAAATCAATTGTAATAGTGTTCCGATCATTTTTTCTCCAGTAGTTAATCAGGTTTCGTTTTGGATGTAATTGAGTACTTGTTGCAAAGCATTAGCAATCAGCGGGCTATTAATCCAGAAAAAGACTTCTTTTCCTATTTTCTCTGACGACAACACGCCAGCGCGGTGTAATACTTTTAGATGATGCGTCACTGCTGTGCGACTGAGTGTGGTGGTGGAAACAATTTGCAGAATGTTTAATTTTTCACCTTTTTCAAAGGCAAGCAGAATCAGCTGCCGATGTTCATCACCTAGTGCGATGAAAATATCTGCAGTATTTTTAAAACTACTTGGAATTTCTGTGACTCGCTTCATAACTATATAATTAGTTATTTAGTTATGAAAGTCAAGAAAATTTTGTTTGATATTTTATGGAAAGCACAAATGAATAGCAGAGTCTGTGAAGTACAGACTCACTAATGTATAACAGATTAGGTTGATAAGCAGTTTATATTAAGTATGTGTCACTGTATTCTTTGGCGCAAGTCGAGCAGCAGTCTGTATAGCGCAACAAAGTTTTTGTTTGCCTAACTGTATCTAGTGAGTAGACAGAATATGTATTATTTACAACATATTAGTGACATGTGATTGAGTCATTGTGAAAGTAATTTTTTTCATATAGTATGTGTCAGGATGATTAAGTCAAAGTTTGCTTACATCAATTTCATGCAAAATCAGGTAATTTAAATTTCAGCATTATAAAAACAACCTAATGAACTATAGCTTAAATTCAGTTGCATCTCGAATCAGACTGTTATCGTTAACAGCGCTGATTGCTGTGCTTGGATTTGTCTTTTTTACTCAATTCTCAGATAGCTCAGTTTATAACGATGACACACCTCGTTTACGTATTGCAGAAATGCAAGAGTTTACGGGCGATACGGAGCCACCTTCGCAAGATGAGCCGCCACATGACGGTTTACTCACGAGTGTTGCGTTTATTTTTGCCAATACAGTTGTGCTTTGCATTTTTATTTTCAGCAAGGTATTTCCTCGCCTTACCTTTCTTTACCACGTACGTCCCCGCTCTCCCCCGTTGCGTTAGTCGGTTTAACATGATGTAGCTTTAGCAGGTTGGCTACGCAATAACGCATATTTATTTTCTGGATATTATTGTCGATGAGCACTGCGCCATGCATTAGTGACTCGACCATGTCATCTATAGTATTCAATGAGTTAAGCGCAAAATCTCCAAGCGTCATCTGTTTTACTGACCGATTTTTCTAGCAAAATCGCTCGTATCATCCTGCTCGTTGCATCCATTAGCAGATTTAATCTCGATGTTATTTCAGCGATTTAGCCTGCTACTGAAGCTCTGCATCAGCATAGTCGAGCTTCATATTCTTAAATTTTATAAATTAGAAATTATATGATCAATAAATTATTTGTTGTTTTGGGCCTAGTCGCGCTTTTGGGTAGCGGCTGCCATCACTCAGAAGAATCGAAAGAAGAAGCGCTAAAACTTGAGGTGACACACCCGTTTCGTAAAGATACTTCGATTACCAGAGAGCATGTCAGTCAGATTCATGCATTTAGGCATATTGAATTAAGAGCCTTTGAACGTGGATACTTACAAGACATTTTTGTGGATGAAGGGCAGATGGTGACCAAGGGTCAGCGCATGTTCAAAATCATGCCGAATTTGTATCAAGTCGATTTGCAAAAATCTAAGGCTGAGGCAGAAATGGTACGTATTGAGTACCAGAACACTAAAGCCTTGAGTGATAAAAATATTGTTTCACCCAATGAGTTGTCACTGGCAAAAGCAAAACTCGACAAGGCTGAGGCTGAGGTCAAGCTTGCGCAAACCCACCTAAATTTTACCGATATCAACGCGCCATTCAGCGGCATTATGGACCACTTTAATGTGAGAAACGGTAGCTTGGTTGATGAAGGTGATTTGTTAACAACGCTTTCTGACATCAGCAAGATGTGGGTGTATTTCAATGTGCCTGAGTCTGAATACTTAGACTACAAGACCAGTAAGAATGATCAATCTCCAGTCAAGGTGAAGTTAAAAATGGCGAATGGGGAAGTATTTGATCAAGCTGGTGTGATTGAAACCATAGAAGCGGATTTTGATAATAAAACTGGCAATATTGAATTCAGAGCGGTTTTCCCAAACCCAAATCAACTGCTTAGGCATGGTGAGACTGGCAATATTTTAATCGATATCCCTTATAAAAATGCCTTGATCATTCCGCAGAAAGCTACTTTCGAAATACTCGACAAGACTTATGTGTACGTTGTGAACAAAGACAATAAGTTGGAGCAAAGGCTGATTACGATTGCTGCTGAGTTGCCACATGTGTTTATTGTGAAGAGCGGCTTAAAAGAAGATGACAAGGTGCTGTTAGAGGGATTACGCAAAGTACATAACGGTCAAAAAATTGAAATTGATTTTAAGCAACCAGAGCAAGTGCTTTCTCAATTAGAACTTCATGCTGAATAGTGAAAGAAGAGATTGAAAAATGCTTAATATTTTTATAAAAAGACCAGTGATGGCGATTGTGCTATCGCTGATGATTGTGTTTTTGGGGTTTTTATCCATTAGAGCACTGCCTACCTCTCAGTTTCCTGATATTGCGCCACCGCGTGTGATTGTTTCTTTAGCATTTCCTGGTGCGAGTGCGGATGTGCTGGTGCAATCCTCTCTTATCACCATTGAGCGTGCGATTAATGGTGTGCCAGGCATGAAATATATTATTTCAGATGCGACCAGCGCGGGTGAAGCCACGATACAAGTGATTTTTGCGCTGGGCACCGACCCGAATCAGGCCATGATTAACGTGAAAACACGTTTAGACCAAGTCATGAGTCGGTTACCTGAATTAGTGCAGTTGGAAGGTGTTGTCGTTGAACGCGTACAGCCTAGCATGCTCATGTATATCAACTTGTTCAGTAAAGATAAGAATGCTGATGAGAAATTTCTATTTAACTATGCCAACGTCAATGTGATTCCTGAGATTCAGCGCGTTAACGGTATTGCCAGTGCAAAGATTTTAGGTAGCCGCCAGTATGCGATGCGTATTTGGCTTAACCCAGACAGAATGCGCGCTTACAAGGTTTCGATTGATGAGGTGATGAAGGCGATTGGCGAGCAAAGTATTATTGGCCGCCCTGGTCGGTTGGGGCAGAGCTCTGGTATTTCTGCACAATCTAAAGAGTATGTGTTGGTATACAAGGGACGCTATAACAAGCCTGAGGAGTATGGTGACATCATCATCCGTGCTGATTCTGAAGGTGAAATATTGAAGCTGAAAGACTTAGCAAAAATAGAGCTAGGCAGTGAGTTCTTTGATATTTATTCCAACAAAGATGGTTACCCGTCTTCTGCAATTATCCTGAAACAGAACTATGGCAGCAATGCGAGTGAGGTGATTGACCAAGTTAAGGAGAAGATGAAAGAGTTGGAAGGTTCGTTTCCAGCAGGCATGGAATATGAAATTGACTACGATGTTTCTAAATTCTTAGATGCCTCGATTGAAAAGGTGTTGCATACCTTGGTTGAAGCATTTTTGTTGGTGGCATTAGTGGTGTTTATCTTTCTTGGTGATTGGCGCTCTACGCTGATTCCCATATTGGCAGTGCCTGTATCGTTAATTGGTACTTTCTTTTGTATGCAGATGTTTGGCATTACGATTAATCTCATTACCCTGTTTGCATTGGTCTTGGCGATTGGTATCGTGGTCGACAATGCGATTGTGGTAGTAGAGGCGGTGCACGCCAAAATGGAGGAAGACGCAGATATTACGCCTTATAAAGCTACGCAAAAAGTACTAGGGGAAATAGGTGGTGCGATTGTGGCCATTACGTTGGTGATGACGGCAGTGTTTGTACCAGTTGCCTTTATGACAGGCCCTGTCGGTGTTTTCTATAGGCAGTTTTCTATTACCATGGCGTCCTCGATTGTGATTTCTGGTGTGGTGGCGCTTTCTTTGACACCAGTACTTTGTGCCATGTTATTGAAAAACCATCATGGACATCCTAAAAGAAAAACACCGATAGGTTACTTTATCGATATGTTCAATCGTTGGTTTGAGCGGTTGACTGGACGCTATACCAACTTATTAAACAAAGTGGTCACGATGCGGGCTGTGACTATTCTGGTGTTGGCTGGGTTTGCGTTTGGCACTTTCTACATTAATAAAACCTTACCGGCTGGCTTTATCCCAGGTGAAGACCAAGGTCAGATTTATGCCATTATTCAAACGCCCCCAGGCAGTACGCTAGAGGCTACCAATAAGGTGGCACGTGAGCTACAAAAAGAGGCCGAGAAAATTGAAGGGATTGCCTCGGTTTCTTCATTAGCTGGCTACGAGATTTTGACTGAGGGTCGTGGATCTAATGCAGGTACCTGTCTGATTAACCTTAAAGACTGGTCTGACCGCGATAAATCTGTGCATCAAATCATTGAAGAGCTGGAAGAAAAGACGAAGAACTTCGGCGCTGTAGTTGAGTTCTTTGAGCCACCTGCTGTGCCTGGATATGGTGCGGCTTCTGGTCTGGCTTTACGTTTGTTGGATAAAACTGATAGCACTGATTACCATGAGTTTGACAAAATTAATCAGGAGTTTATGGCTGCTTTAGGCAAGCGAAAAGAGTTAACAGGTTTGTTTACTTTTTATGCTGCCAATTACCCACAATATGAGCTAGAAATCGACAATAAGGCAGCCATGCAAAAAGGGGTATCCATTGGTAATGCGATGGAAAATCTCAATATTTTGATTGGTAGTACTTATGAGCAGGGTTTCATCCGCTTCAATAACTTCTTTAAAGTGTATACACAGGCCAGCCCTGAGTTCCGTAGATATCCAAGTGATATTTTGAATTACTACGTTAAAAACGATGATGGTGAAATGGTGCCGTATTCGTCTTTTATGAAGCTTAAGAAGAAGCAGGGTCCGAATGAGATTACTCGGTACAACTTATATAACTCAGCAACGATTCGTGCCACCCCTGCTAAAGGCTATACCACTGACGATGCAATAAAAGCTGTGCAGGAAGTAGCAACAGCAACGCTGCCGCATGGATATGACATTGGCTGGGAGGGTTTGTCTTTTGATGAAGCCAAACGAGGCAATGAAGCCGTGATTATTTTTGCCGTGGTGCTGGTGTTTGTTTACATGGTGTTAGCGGCACAGTACGAAAGCTTCCTGTTGCCACTTGCCGTGATTCTGTCATTGCCTGCTGGTATTTTTGGCACATTTCTATTACTCAAAACCTTAGGTCTAGCCAATGATATTTATGCACAACTAGGGCTGGTCATGCTGGTTGGTTTGTTAGGCAAGAATGCAGTATTGATTGTGGAATTTGCCGTACAAAAACACGAGCAAGGGATGTCGGTAGCAGCTGCGGCGATAGAAGGCGCCAAAGCACGTTTCCGCCCGATTCTAATGACATCGTTTGCATTTATTGCTGGGTTGATTCCGCTGGTGGTTGCAACTGGCGCAGGCGCAGTTGGCAACCGCACCATCGGTACCTCTGCGTTAGGTGGCATGCTGTTTGGCACGGTGTTTGGTGTGATTCTAATCCCTGGGCTTTACTACATATTTGCAAAAATGGAAGAAGGTAAATCATTGATTAAAAACGAAGACTTTGAGCCTTTAACCGAGTTGTATCACTACAATAGAGATGATAATGATGAATAAACACAGCTATATTCGCTTGGCAGTCATCAGCGCGTTGGCGTTGATGGTGCAAGCTTGTTCTATCCCGTTGTTAACCACGAAAAAAGCAGATACTCAACTGCCTGAAAGCTTTAATAACCGAACTCAGGACGCAGAGAATACTGCTGACGTTAACTGGAAGGAGTTCTTTGAAGATCCGTACCTCCCAAGCTTGATTGATACGGCGATTGTTAACAATAAAGAAGTGAATATTTTAATCCAACGTATCAGTATCGCATCCAATGAGATTCAGGCACGCAAAGGTGAATACCAGCCTTTTGTGAATTTCGGCGCAGGTGCCGAGGTTGAAAAAGTCGGGCGCTATACTCGCAATGGTGCCGTAGAGGAAAGTCTTGAAATTAAAGAAGGTAAGTCATTTCCTGAGTATTTAGGCAACTATCAGTTTGGGCTTTATTCATCTTGGGAGTTGGATGTTTGGAAGAAGTTAAGAAATGCAACCAAAGTAGCGACCATGGAGTACATGGCCTCTATCGAAGGCAAAAACTTCTTAGTCACGAACCTAGTGGCAGAAATTGCCAATGCTTACTATGAACTCATTGCCTTAGATAACCAGCTAGAGAATTTGGAACAAAATATTCAAATTCAGCAAAACGCGTTGGAAGTCACCAAGCAGCTTAAGGAGTACGCGAGAGCCACCTCTTTGGCTGTGAAGCGTTTTGAGGCAGAAGTTAAGAAAAACCAGAGCAAGCAGTATGTGATTAAGCAGCAAATGGTTGAGTTAGAAAACCGCATTAACTTTTTGCTAGGCAGAGCGCCGCAACCTATCCAAAGGGCCTCATCAGGCTTTCTGGATAAAAAACCTAAGGATATTCATGCTGGCCTGCCTTCTCAGTTGCTCCAAAATAGACCAGATATCAGAAAAGCAGAGTTAGAGCTCGCTGCGGCAGATTTAAATATTGCGGTGGCGAAAGCAAACTTCTACCCCTCATTTGCAATACGTGCTGGGTTAGGATTTCAGGCATTTAACCCAAAATATTTGCTCAACACGCCTGAATCTTTAATGTTCTCAATTGCTGGTGATGCAATGGCGCCGCTGATTAATCGTAATGCGATTACTGCTGTGTATAAAAATGCAAATGCAACGCAAATTCAAGCGGCTTACGATTATGAGCAAACCATTATCAACGCTTATGGTGAGGTGTCTAATCAGCTTTCAAGTATTGATAACTTAGAAAAGAACTATCAGCTTAAAAGTACACAGGTTGAGGCTTTAGCTGAATCTGTTGATGTGGCTAACCAGCTGTTTAAATCTGCAAGAGCAGATTATTTGGAAGTATTGCTAACGCAACGAGAAGCTTTAGAAGCAAAAAGTGAACTAATAGAGACTAAGCAGAAGCAGATAGTCGCAATGGTCGGTCTATATAGAGCACTCGGTGGTGGGTGGAAGTAAGCTGGGTTAGTGCTTTATGTGATTCGTTAGGACATTATTACTAACGAATCACACAATCGCCATTCACCCAAGTGTTACATTCCTTCTCGCAATTGCTAAGCTTTAAACAGCCGCCTAGATTTCTAGGCCATGATTATTTTTATAAAATATTAGGAGTACTAATGAAATTATTCACATTATTTATTTTTAGCATTTTCATTACAGCTAACGTAAATGCGAATGAAAGCAACGTTGAATACGATGCAGCTGCTACTCAGAAATTACAACATCAACCATCAGCAGTGAAAGCTATTGATGAATGTAAGGTAGCTACAAAGCGTGCTATGGAAGGGAAATTACATCAGCATGATGTGTTAAAAACCCAATTTTTGGGTAAAAGGCCGTACATGGATACAAACAATAAATAGTCACTCACTTGCATAGATTATGTAGAAGCCAGTTTTTATTACTTTCGCAAAATCTATATGATATTGAATGGATATAGAAAATTTAATAATCAGTATCAATCAATAGACATGAAAAAAGGGGCGCTAGAAGCGCCCCTTTGATTTACTAATGTTTAGAACTAGTTGTGATATGCACGTTCACCGTGTTGGCTTGTATCTAAACCTTCACGTTCAGATTCTTCGCTTACACGTAAACCGATTAACACATCTACAATCTTGAAGGCAATGAATGAAACCACTGCTGATAACAAGATTGCAGTACCTACTGCATAAAGTTGAGCAGTCATTTGTGCACCAAAGTCGTAAGCTGCTACGCCGTTTGCTACATAATCAACTACACCTGCGCCACCTAGTGCTGGGTTAACAAACACGCCAGTCGCTAATGCACCGAAGATACCGCCAATTGCGTGGATACCGAAAACATCTAATGCATCATCGTAACCTAGTAAGTATTTCACTTTCGCCACCATGAAGTAACAGATTGGTGATACTAACAAGCCGATCACGATTGCACCCATTGGGCCTACGAAGCCACAAGCTGGAGTAATTGCTACTAAACCTGCTACAGCACCAGACACGGCACCTAACATTGATGGTTTGCTTTTTAGTAACCACTCAGAGAATGTCCAAGACAATGTTGCTGCACCAGTTGCAATGATTGTGTTTACTAAAGCAAGCGCTGCATAACCGTTAGCTTCAAGGTTAGAACCAGCGTTGAAACCAAACCAGCCCACCCATAGTAATGCTGCACCAACCATGGTTAAAGTTAAGCTATGAGGAGTCATTGCTTCTTTACCGTAACCGATACGTTTACCAACCATGATTGCACCAACTAAACCAGCAACACCAGCATTGATATGTACAACGGTACCGCCTGCAAAGTCTAGTGCACCTTTAGCCCATAACCAACCTGCGTTCGCTACGACAGTTTCAAGTGAAGCTGCATCAGTAATCGCATCTGGACCATCCCAGTACCAAACCATGTGTGCTAGTGGCAAGTAAGCAAATGTGAACCACAACACCATAAATGCTAAGATTGCAGAGAACTTCATACGCTCAGCAAATGCACCAATGATGAGTGCCGGTGTGATGGCTGCAAACGTTAATTGGAACGCAACAAACACTAGCTCAGGAATATAAACACCTTTGCTGAAGGTTGCACCTAATGATTCAGGAGTAACGCCAGCAAGGAAAGCTTTACCTAAACCGCCAAAGAATGGGCTGCCGCCTGTAAAAGCAATGCTGTAACCATAAATCGCCCACAATACTGCCATGAGTGAGAAAATCATGAATACTTGCATCAATACGGACAACATATTCTTTTGACGAACTAAGCCACCATAGAACAATGCCAAGCCAGGGATGACCATTAGAGTGACCAGCACGGTTGCGATTAACATCCACGCTGTGTCACCTTTGTTTGGCACTGGCGTCGGCGCAGCTTCTGCAGGAGCTGCCTCTGTTGCAGCCGGTGCAACTTCTGCTACAGGAGCGACAGCCTCAGCAACTGGAGCTACTTCAGTTGTTGTTACAGTTTCAGCTGCTGGCGCAGCATCTTCTGCTAATGTGTTACCTGTAAAGCCAAAACCTAGCATGGTAACTAAAGCAAACATCGAGAGTAATTTCTTCATCATGATCCCCTTATAGCGCTTCTACGCCGGTTTCACCGGTGCGAATACGGTAGACTTCTTCTAGATTGAAGATAAAAATCTTACCATCACCAATCTTGCCAGTCGCTGCTGATTTTTCAATCGCATCTACTACTTGGTCTAGTAATTCATCTTTAATCGCTACTTCTAATTTAACTTTAGGTAAAAAGTCTACCACGTACTCAGCGCCACGATATAGCTCGGTGTGACCCTTTTGGCGCCCAAACCCTTTTACTTCGGTGACAGTGATACCCTGTACTCCGATGATTGAAAGCGCCTCGCGCACTTCGTCAAGCTTAAAAGGCTTGATAATTGCGGATACAAATTTCATGAATGTCTCCTAGATTGATATTAACAATGACGGGTTTTGGCCCGTCATTTCTTTAGATTTAATTAGAATGTACGACCTAAAGTTACAATAACACGGTTAGCACCTAAGTCTTTAGTTTCTGAGCTGCCATTAAAGCTTGCGCCGCCGTAACCTCTACCACCCCAGTAACGTCCATTAGTGTTACCAACATAGTACACACCTGCGTTCCAACCATCAGCATTTGCAATTTTGAATGCTTTACTTAAACCAATTTTATAGTCTGTGTAATCAGGATCGTTTTCATTGTTAAGAGAAGTGCTTGGTGCAGAGCCGCCGCCGATTGAGCTAAAGTCTGCAGCCAAGTTGAGTTTGCCAGCTACATTCATATGTCCTACGTGACCAATTAAGGTCAAGTTGTACCATGGTAATGGGTATGCCGCGTTTAGTTCAAGGTATGTACTGCCGCTTGTTCCACCATCCCAGCCAGTATTTTTCTCTGCGCCAAACCAGTCACCTAATGTTACAGATGCTTTGGCACTTAACCATTTGTATGATAAGCCAAAGTTAGCTTCATAAGTGTCCCAGCGTCCGCCTTTTGGTGTTTGACTAAATCCAGATGCATCGCCTGCTAGATTGTATTTATCCCAGTTACCGCCTGGATAGAAATAGCCAATTGCGCCAACAGTGTAACCCAAACCTTCCACAGCAGTAATTGAACCATTGTAGCCAGCATATGCATCAATCTCTACTGACGCGTCAGGGAATGTATTTGGGGTAACAGTTGAACCCCAAACGCCAGTGTAAAAACCGCTTGAATGAGTCAGGTCAAAACCACCTTGAACAGCTGGTTTGTGCCATGATTGTGAAACACCACGTGTGTAGTAGTCTGAAACAAAACCAATGTTAGTTGTTAATGACCAAGAAGGCGCAGCCTCTTTGGTGGTAGTTGCTTCTGCAGCTTCTTCTGCAGCTGAAGCGAAAGAAGGTACAGCGAGAGCACTTAGAACTGCCAGTGATAGTAATGATTTACGCATGCTATTAACTCCAAATAAAAAAGTGTTATCTAAAAAATACACGATTTTGTTAAAGCAAGTGGCGTGCCAACAATAAAAACGTTTAAAATCAACAAGATATTAAATTGTCTGATTATTGTGTTTATGTAACGCTGGTAAATAATCTGATAAACTAGGCTTAATTAACTAGGAGTTTATCATGCTAGATACCCATAAAATTAATGAAATATCCAATAAAATCAAAGAGGTAGTAGCATCATCTCCTTTGGCGGATGTAGAGAAAAACGTAAATGCACTATTAAAGAGCGCATTCACCAAAATGGAGCTTGTGACGCGAGAGGAGTTTGAGGTGCAAGCGGAGGTGCTACGTCACACGCGTGAAAAACTTGATTTATTAGAAGCTCGCTTGGCTGAATTGGAAGGACAGTAAGCCTTATGAGTTTGGCTGTATTGTATAGTCGTGCGCTGACAGGCATGGATGCACCGCAGGTTGTAGTGGAAGTGCATCTTGCAAACGGCTTACCTAGCTTTACCATAGTCGGTTTGCCTGAAGCTGAAGTTAAAGAGAGTAAAGACCGTGTGCGCGCAGCTTTGCAAACCGCTCAGTTTGAATTTCCCGCACGACGTATTACTGTCAATTTAGCACCAGCAGATTTACCTAAGGAGAGTGGGCGCTATGATTTACCCATCGCATTGGGTATTCTTGCCGCCAGTGGTCAGATTCCTGTTTCATCTTTATCTCAATATGAGTTTGCTGGTGAGTTGGCCCTGACAGGCGAGTTGCGCCCAGTTCGTGGTGCATTGGCAATGACTTATAAGTCTTATCAAAGTGGACGCGCTTTTATTTTGCCTACCGAAAGTGCGGTCGAAGCTGCATTAGTGAATGATGCCATCATTTATCCAGCAAAAAGTTTGCTAGAAGTGTGCGCACATTTAACCGGGCGCACTTTATTAGTGCAGCTAGATGCCCAGCGACAAGCACAGCCTATTATTTATCCTGATTTTAGTGAAGTTAAGGGACAGTCTGGGCCAAAGCGTGCTTTGGAAATTGCAGCTGCTGGTGGTCATAGTGTGATTATGAGCGGGCCGCCTGGCACAGGTAAAAGCATGTTGGCAAGCCGCTTTGTTGGTATATTGCCTAGCATGGCAGAGGATGAAGCGCTGGAGTCGGCCGCACTACAGTCGTTAAATGGGCATTATAAAATTGAGCATTGGAAGCGGCGTCCATTTCGGTCACCACATCATACTGCTTCTGGAGTAGCTTTTGATAAATCTATTGTTAATTGAGAATTAACAAGATTATTTGAGAACACACACAATTATATGAGAATATATGTAAAAAAATAATCTCAAAATTAATTGTGAACACCACTCATTTTTCCAATATTTCCCTGTCAAAACTATTCCCTAGTGATAATCATAACTGGCGTATTACATGGATTGGTGGGCGGCTTCACCAACGCTTTGGTCTGCAACCAGAAGTTACGGTATACATCTCTAGATTATTCCCAGTCAAAAATCCAAAAGGAATTAAACCACTAGTAGCTAAAAATCTTTCTGGCTTGCATACAGAGTTTTCAGCGAGGATTGGATATCAAAGTCTTATCTATATCGGATCGGTCTGGCGAAATGGCAAAAATGTTAGTAATGAATTCAAATACGATGAGTTTGAAAAAAATGTAGACACATCGAAAGTACAAACAATAAGCTTCAATCAAACGGACCAATCCGGTCATAAAATACTTCCATCATACCCTCTGGGCAAAGAAGCTTATCGTAATCTACAAGATTCAACTCTGATTGCGATACCACTCAATGGTGATCCATATGGGTTATTAATCCCCGCTTCTGAGATCGTTCGCTTTTACTATTTAATTTCTTCCTCAATGTCTCAAGCCGTTTATCACGGTCTATTCGAAAAATTGACTGATGGTAAAGTGACATTTGACCCAGTAGAAAAGCATGTCGAATTCACTTTAAGCAATGGTGTAAGTGATAAAAATTCTCCTATTATTGCTCGCTATCATTCAAGTCCCTACATGAGGGACAGGGTGAAAGAGATCCATCAATGGGCACAGCTGAACTCTGCTGGAAAAACTGAAGTTAAATCATCTTTTACTTTCTTCCCATTCAGTGGGAAATCCAAGTTAACTTTTCAAGGTATTGAAATTACAACAGAAGGTAATCAAAAGCGTATTTTGTGTACGAGCTTACTCAAATGCACTGCGCCCATGAGTTTTCGTACGGCAATATCCAGGAAAAAAGAAGCAAAACCAAAAACCGAAGTTGGAGTTGATGAGCCACAAGAATTAGCGAGCGTTTGGCCAATATTTTCAGATGAAACCGATGATGTAATTAACCCTTATGAAGAGTCCTCTAAGCGTCACGTAACTAAAACTGTCGTTGAAGTTGAAGAGCGATTTTCTAGTTTGAAGTACAGCTCTATCGCATACAGAAAAATCATGTATGTTAGCGATACAGTTATTAAAGTCATACGGGACGTAGATGCAACTCCCAAAGAGGTGAATACAGGAGATGGCACACATGGTGACAGTAATACCCGAATGCTTGAGTTAGAGATAGATGTATTACCAGAAGGATTTGTAAGTCATATTCCAGAAAGACTACAAATGTTCCTCGATGTTATTAGCTCTCTTAGAAATGAACCAGGATGGAGTGTTGATACGATTCGGGTATCACTTCCGGATAAATTCAAAAGTGATAAAACAAAAAGAGAGGTTGCTACTACTAAAGTCGGAATAGATTACCTGAATGGGCTATTCAAAATATCTGCAGCTAAAAATACATGGGTTGAAATTAAACTTGGTAGCGTCATAAAGCATCGTGGAGTTATTATTGTTGAAATTCAATACAATGAAAAATTTTGGTATTTATTTGACTTGGAGGCTGATCCCGTTACCAATAACGAAGACCTTGAAAAAGGGTCTTCAGTACTTTTGATGTTTGTCGATGAAGGCGAAAAATTGGTCAATGAGCAGCTTTATACATTTATGGAACGTTGCGTCTCAAACAAAGGCTGGCCTTCGTCATTGTCAGAATTTGGTGCAGAGGTTAAGTCGAAAAGATTCAAACATAAAGGTGAACTTAAGGATCGCCTTAAAAAGGCTATATCAGGAATGTGATTTAGGATTTCATTGCTTGAATTGAATCTATCAATGAACCTTTCTAAATTCCCATGGAGGGATTGGTTCCGCTAATTGCCACAACCCTATTTGTCGGGTAAATGCATCCTCTTCAGCATGTAAATAATCTATGTAGGAGTGACCTTATTTCTACTAATTCTGGAAACATAAATTTATATTTCTAGGGCTGGTTTTTTATGAAGTTGTCCTTAGTAGATTTATTTTAACGAATCATAAATTAGGCCTCAGTTAATTCTAGAAGCATAAACTAATCAAGATTTAAAGCTGTTCTATTAATTTCAATGGTCGCTTCATTCTGTTTAGGGCTAAATAAAGATTTACATATTTTGATAAAGTGTTATTGTCGTTGGCATAAAGCTACGTTAAAGCGAGTGAAAAAACATAGCGCCGTCTGGGAAACTGGATGTCACCAGGAGTGGCTAGGTGTGAAAGCACTGAGAGAATCTCGCATGCAATGGCCGCTTATGCGGCCATTGTTCTTTCTAAGTTTTAATTGTTAGCTTCAGCCACTGAAAGTATTATGGAATTAATAAAACTAGGTATTCGTGAAGCATAGTTGACATTAACTTCTTGTCACATTTCATCGTGCTGGCTGTCCTGCAAGACTAAATCATTAACTTTAGTTTTTATGTTTTTTATGGATTAATATATCGAATCGATATTAAGTTAATTGGTTAAAAGCGATGAACTCAATTAAATTTAGTAATGTTTTTGATGTAGTTACAGACAATAAAGAAGAAGCCAACGAGCTACAAGTCCGCGCAGATCTGATGATTGCGCTACGAGGTATTGTAGAGGAAAAAGGTTGGAAGCAAGCTGAAGCTGCCGAAGTGTTTAAATTATCACAGCCACAAGTTGGTGACTTATTGCAGGGGAAGATTGATAAGTTATCTATAGACTTGTTAATAACTTGCTTGAATCGTTATAGTTGCACACATCCTACAAGCAAGTAATTCTACTTCATAAGTCTTTAGTACAACCATAAAAAGTATTATTAATCGACTGCTTTCGGGCTAATGTGAAATTTCGTTCAATGATTACTAATGGCATCAATATCCTGCAAAGCGGACGGTTAGCATAAACATGCCATAGTCAGAAGTCGGCCCAAAGCGGTCGTCCACGTTTGGTTCAGGTGCGCCGTAGGCGTTACTTGCAACCACTTGTTATGGAGATATTGCATCGAAAGCTTCTTGCAACTCTGGGTTTTCGATTTCTAGCCTTCCTCGACTTCCTTGTGCTATATCGAAATTATTTTTTTCTAATCGATCAAGTTTAAAGTAACTGTACGTATAAGCGCCTTTACTACTTGCATCCACAACCGTATATTTAAGCATAACTTTACGACCAACCTGGCTTGATATGAGAAGCAAATGTGAATCATATTTGTCAAGATTAGGGTGGATAAACTTGTAGAGTTTGGAACGAAATAGTTTTCCAGTTTTCTTTGTTCCAACACCTGATAAAAAGTCAGTATTTGATTTTTTTATATTCATATTGCAGCGCTTACATGAAGCGCTCAGATTGCACCCTCGAAACATATATTTTGGATATATAGATTTAGGTAAAATATGCTCAATATCAATTACCATTCCAAATTCGCCATAAATATTTCTTCCGCAGTAGCAACATCTGCTTCCTGTTTTTATTAGGCTGAATCTTTTAATCTTTTCTTTCAGTGTCGCTAACTCTGGACTTCTATCCCATGCAGTATGCCCTCTGGCAGAGGCTTCTTGCATCGCAAGTTCTTCTTCATCAGTAAAAGTTGGCCTATTAGGCATACGCAGACCTCTTCATTTCAATGCTTTTAATTATTTCGCGAATACCCCCTATAAATTCAAATTGTCTAGGGTCGAATATTCTATCTTCGTACTTTTGAACAATTGACAACGCTTCATCTAAGTCGATTCTCTTCGCATCCAAGTTATTAATCACTTCTATCATTTTATCGGATAGAAATCTGTTCTCAGGAGTTACAACACCAAACACATCAGATAGTAATTCTTCGTTATTACTTGTATCTCTGTCAATTTTAACAATTTTGCCATTGACAGGCGTATAGATTTCACATGAATCACTGGCAATTGGTAATATTTGAGGAGAGTGTGTAGCAATATAAATAGATGGCTGAAAAAGATAAAATAAATCCAATATCATATCTATGTATCTACGCTGCCAGCTTGGATGAAGACTGTTTTCGGGCTCATCGATTAAAATCACACAGTTTTTATCAATGTACGACGAAATATGCACCAGCATAGAAATAATCATTAATTCTCCGGAACTGGCGCCGGTTAGTGGTATTTCAGAGTTATCACGATATAAATATGTGCTAAATTTTTTTATTACTTTGTGTTTTTTTAATATATTTTCATATCTAATGAAGGCAGATAACGCTGATCCAGAAATGTTGTTATTTCCTTCAGTTACAGCCCACAAACTGATGTCAACTACCATCTCTCTACAAAATGGTTCTTCGTACTTTTTAATAAGGTTTAAGACATCATATCCTTGATCAGTATCATTTATGCTTTCATACAGGTCATCAATTTTGTCAGGTCTAAACCCCTCTACTTTAATGCCAATTCTAGGAGAGTACTTTGCATATTCGAGCGCGGTAATCAAATATTTAACTCTATCCACATTGTCATTTTTATTCCCAAGAAGCGATTTTTTTATCGCTTTTTCTACAAGGTTGTTGCCTTGTCGCCCACCATAGAAATGAAACTTATGTTTTCTTGTAGTGAACTTATCATGGATAGATGTCGCAATAGCAATGACGGTTTTACCTTCATTTAAGTACGCTTTTGAAAGGTCATTCAGTAGTGCGCTTTTCCCAGTTCCATTTTCACCAATAATAATCTTGGTGTTAGAGCGAGATTGTTTCAGCTCAAAGTTATCATTCATTTTTCAGTCTACCAATGGCTTACTTAGCCCCATAACGTTTGACATAAGGGGCTGGCGACATCGGTGGCTCAACCCTCGTTATTGAAAATTGTATCATCGAAGCGCGCTTTCGCCAGTCCCGCTTGATGGATGGGTTAGAGTAAAGTTAGAAACCAATTATTAGGCTCACAATCTTCACAAATATACCGTTAAGCTTTTTCTCTAGCATGAAATGATATTGTTCTGTTAATTTACTTCTTTCATTGCCAAGTTCTTTAGCAACATTTTTAAGTATTTCATGATCACCTTGTTTGATGAGTTCGATAGTCGCTGAAGATAAACCAACCTGATTGATTGCAGCCCAGTTTGCTCTTTGTTTTATAAATGCGCTTAGAAATTGCTTGGTTGATGAGTGTATTGAGAAGATAAGTTTTTCTCTTGGATCAGGCGAGTAATTATGAACTTCAATACTACTATTGGTAATTACAACATCGGTGTGCATTGATGTTTGTGTCTTAAGTAGTGGCGAATATGAGTCTCGCCGCATAAACTTAACACCACTAGCTGGAGTTATAGGCGCAAGCTTTAGGCTCATTAATACTGAATTTAGTACATAGTGAAGAAGTAGCGGTTTAAATGACATGTCTAATTCTCTAATAGTTAATATAGAGACCCATGGGTCCGTATATTAATAATTGAAAATTCGTGGCACATGGCTGGAATCTCTTGTCTTTTCTTAGTTTTATTGTTTCTCGGTCTCTATATTGAAATATTAGTATAGAGACGCAGCATTATCGAATTGATTGTAATTGAATTTGAACAATTATTAAATAAATGACTGACCGATTTGTCCCCCTTGGCAGACCAACAACCAATTGGCTTAGTTAAGATAGTTACTTGTGTCTCATTTACTGGAATACTCAGTTAGCAGCCTTTCTCTTTTATAAGCTCTTTGATAGCTATACAACTCCACCATAACTTATGGCACTAAGTATTTTTTTAACTTCAGTAAGTCCTGATGCTGATTCAGCCATTGATATTGGAGTCGCTCCTAAAACAAAGTTTTCTTTATGTAGCCATGTATCAGCCATAGTTTTAGTTCCAAACGTTTCAATAGCAAGTGCTTGCAATTCGTCGATACGAAGTTCTAACTCTGACTTTGTTGTCATCTGCAATCTCCTTAGAAATCAACTTAAGAAAATTCATTATAAACCGTACACTTATACTTATAAAACTAACAGTCATTTTAGTGTGTTAATACCTTTCATGTTTCAGGATGGTGTTGTTAATGAGCTGCTTGCATTGATATAGCCTCGTTTAAAAGCAATTAAATGGCTGATATCAAACAAAATATTGGCTGTATATAACCATTTTACAATTCTTTACGTTTGAGTGAAAAATTCACTTGTCTTATATAACTTATATCAGTTAAAGTCTTCTGCAAGAGTGTGGCTAAAGACAATCATCCACTGCTCATAAAAATAACTACACAACAACAATACTAATAATAAGCAGTGAGGGTTTAGTGGTTCAACCATTAAATATTGAAGCCTTTATATGGGCGACAGGGGCGTTTTGTCAGCTGAATCGTATTCCGCATGACCCTGCATTGCTGATTAAGCAGTACCCACCTCCTTATGATATTGTTCACTTACAACAAGCGCTCCATCATTTTGGTTTAAACAATAGCCGTAAGCGATATGGTCTCAACCAACTGCCACAAGCCAGCATCCCATGCTTGGCGATTCTAAGTCCAATACAACAATCACAAACAGATAGTAATGACGTCCTGGCGCCAGCCAATTTTACAGATTCGAACATTAGTAGCCCGCTAAGCGCTACTTCCAGTGCTGATAGCGTAGAGCAAACAAACGCATCTCCTGCAGCGTCACCCTCCGATCCACAAGCCAATACAAATTACGATATTGCCCTTATCCTAAGGCGAGACGACCAGCGCTTACTTGTATTACATCCAGGTCAAGCAGAGCCAGTGACCATCAGTATCAATGATGCAGACTTTAATGCTCGCATCACTGGTGAATTCTTAATGGTGCGTAAAGTGGAAGCAGCACTTACGGATGAAAATGGCGTGGCGCAAGATAATCGTTCTCAAGCATCTCAAGCAAATACCAATGCATCTTCCAACAACAGCGCTAATCAAGCACCTGACAAAGAATTCGGCTTTCGCTGGTTTATTCCCGAGCTACTTAAATACAAAAAGATCTGGTCAGAGGTATTACTCGCATCACTCGCGATTCAATTGGTAGGCTTGGCTGTCCCAATTTGCACACAAATCGTGATTGATAAAGTAGTAGTGCATCACACCACCAGTACTTTAGTGGTGATTGGGATTGCACTATTTATCTTTTTAATCTTTAGTGCAGTCATGGGTTGGGTACGTCAATACTTGGTATTACATACAGGTAACCGTATTGATGCCACCTTAGGGCATAAAGTGTTTAGCCATTTGTTAGATCTGCCTGTCCGTTATTACAACAACAGACCAACTGGCGTGGTCATTGCTCGTGTCCACGGCGTAGAAACCATCCGTGAGTTTCTAGCGGGTGGCTTAGTCACCTTGTTACTAGACTTCCCATTCCTGATTGTGTTTCTAGCCATTATGTTTTGGTATAGCTGGCAACTCAGTTTAATTGCAGTGGCTTGTCTCGCACTGATCTCAATCTTAAGCTTTTTTGTCACCCCAATTATCCGCGCCAAGCTTAACCATCAGTTCATGCTAGGTGCACGTAACCAAGCCTTCCTCACTGAATACGTCTCAGGCATGGAAACAGTGAAGTCATTACAGATGGAGCCACAGCTTAAACAAACCTTCGGTAATTACTTAAGCACCTACCTCAATGCCAGCTTTGATAGTCGTAAACTCTCTATTACCTACAATACCGCAGCCAGCACACTAGACCAATTACAAACCTTAGCCATCCTCTGTGTAGGCGCATGGCTAGTGATGCACAACACTAGCTTCACCATCGGCATGTTAGTAGCGTTTCAGATGTTCTCAGGCAGACTCTCACAACCAGTCATGCGTTTAGTCGGCTTATGGCAAGAGTTCCAACAAGCAGATATTGCCGTCAAACGTCTAGGGGATGTGATGAACGCTCCAGCAGAGCCTATGACGCTTATCCCTACCAGAGCTAACGTTAGCCAAACCACTAACATCACTGTCGATAGCCTAGGCTTTAGATACACCGACCCACAAAACAATACTGAACTACCGTGGCTATATCGTAACCTCAGCTTCAATATACAGGCAGGTCACTGTGTCGTGGTCATGGGTCCTAGTGGATGCGGTAAAAGCACCCTAGCTAAACTACTACTGGGTTTCTACCAACCACAAGAAGGCACCATTAAACTTAATGGGCAAGACATTAAGTACCTAGCTGCTAATGAACTTAGAAATCACTTTGGGGTAGTACCCCAAGAAACCGTCTTGTTCTCAGGCACTATCTACGACAACCTGATCTTAGCCAACCCACATGCCAGCTTTGAACAAATCATCCATGCCTGCCAACTCGCAGAAATTCACCAAGCGATTGAGAAACTACCTCAAGGTTACCAAACCACCGTCGGTGAACACGGCACAGGTTTAAGTGGTGGACAGAAGCAACGTATTGCTATTGCCAGAGCGCTACTCAAACAACCTAAAGTGCTGATTTTTGATGAGGCAGTCAGCAATCTAGACCAACAAACAGCAGAGCACTTTGCACAGACCGTGAATAAGCTTAAAGGCAAGGTTACCATCCTCTTCATCACCCACCAACTACCCAAGGGGCTTATTGTGGATGAGGCAGTGATATTGGGGAAAGACAATAATAATCAAAACGAACAGCAACACACAACAATCATGCACACTAACCTGCAAACCAGTGATTTAGATAAGGTGGAATATGAGTGATGAAGAGATTGAACTTGGGCTGTTCCCAATGATTTTGGAAGGGAATTTCTCTTACATGAAGATTGAGAACGAAATTCATCAACACAAGAACGGCACACTGCAAGCGAGTGCGCCCTAAGAGGACTGAGCTTGGTCTAAGGGGCAGTGGTTCTGTAAGTGATTTACGTGAGGCGGCAAATGATATTGAGTGGAGGATGAGGGCGTGAATTTTAAACAAAGATTAATAGAGTTGTTGGGCTTTGCAGTCCAATCTGCGCGGGATTCAGTGAATAATAAGATCAAAAAATGGACTTTTTTTACTATTCTTTTTTTTATTTTATTGTCTCTAGATGACTATAGTGTAGTCACGCTTAGTATCCCACCCTTTGAGCAACTTAATGTTACTAATGGAGTGCTTAAAATTGAGCAGATAACTGGGGGCAAAGGTGGTTCTGGCGGAGATATACTTCACTTATTAAATTCTGATCGATCCATGAAGTTTAGATGCAGAATAAATACGAGAGATGAAAGCAAATGCATTTCTAAAAGTGATGCTAGGTTTTATGATAAAACGCCAAATGGTGAATCTTGGCTTGGTAAGTCGGCAACCATCAAACCGAATACATCTAAAATAATTAGGCATGCACGAGCATGGTGGTACGAGGGAAATATTTTTTGGATTTTAAAAGAAAAGCGCCTTCTGCAATTAGATGTTGAAGGGGAACGAGTCATTGGGTATGAACAACAAAAAGCAAAATATATGCTCAAGAAAAACAATTATGACTATATCCCCACAATTTTATTGATATTTTCGATTATTTGGTTCTTTGTATTACAACTTGCAAGTCAATCTTTAAACCTTAAAAAGGAACAATAATATGAACTCTGGTGCAATTGGCGCTATATCAACACATGTAACTGCTTTGGGTTTAGGAACAAGTACATATGGTGTGGCGAACGACCTTTCAAGTGGAGAGGTATTTGACGGGTTAGTAGGTGCAGCGGGTTTGGCAGAAGGTTTGGCCTCTATTGCCAGTAAAGGAAACCCTGCATTGGCTGCTTTAGTAGGAGCTTATCAATTACAAGATACGCTTGGCGATATTGCAAGTAACGCCACTCAAAATGGGACTGTAGATAAAGCTGATGTTTCTAAGGCAGCAGCAGCCGTTACAGGTACGATAGGAGGGATTGTTTTAGGACTAACAGCGGCAGCAGTTACAACAGCTGCCTTGCCTGTTGTACTCGGTGCCGCATTAGTAGTTACAGCCGCAGCTTTGACTATACAAGCAGAAAAACAAGCGTTAGCAGGCGAAAATTGGGAAACTCCCGAAATCAAAGAAATGAACGATGCAGTTAAAAAGTTCATGGATGACTTTGGTGATGTAGCAAAACAAATCACTGATGCTTTACTAGACCCAGCTTTTTGGGAGGCGTTTGCAGAGCAAGGCGCTAAACTATTTGAGCCTTTACTAGACCCACTTAACGAAGCTGGCCGCTGGATTGGTCAAAACCTTCCAACTCTTCAAGAAATCGAAGACGCAGTCCGCAATTGGTGGGACAGTGCCAAAGACTGGATCGCTCGCCGTGACCCTCTGACCTTCGACTTAGATGGAGACGGCCTAGAAACCGTCGGCATCTCATCCACCAGCCCCATCCTGTTTGACCACGACGGCGACGGTACTAAAAACGGCACAGGCTGGGTAAAGTCAGATGATGCAATGCTTGTTCTTGATAAAAATGGTAATGGCACCATTGATAACGGCCTAGAGTTGTTTGGAGACTCCACCGTTAAAAGTAACGGCCTAAAAGCCACCGATGGATTTGATGCATTAGCCGATCTAGATAGTAACGCTGACGGTGTTGTTAACAATCAAGATTCACAATTTACCAACCTGCGTCTCTGGCGCGACCTTAACCAAGACGGCATTAGCCAAGCAGGTGAACTCTTCACGCTTAATGAACTAGGTATTGTTGGTATCAATGTCGCTAGCACCGAACACAGTACTACACTAAGTAATGGCAACCAACTTGCTGATACAGGTAGTTTTATCAAGGCAGATGGTAGTACTGGCACTGTAGGTGAGGTTACTGGCAATATTGGTGACATCAATTTAGCCGACAGCACTTTTCACAGAGAGTTTGCCGATACGCTTGATACCAGTGCAGTTACTCATCTACCTGATATGCAGGGTAGTGGCGCTTTACGTGACTTACGTGAGGCAGCTACACAATCAAGCACCTTACAAAACCTACTCACACAATACAGTGTAGCCACTACGCGTGATGCACAAATGGGTTTAATAGACCAATTATTAGATGCGTGGGCTGACACTAGTGGGTTTGCCGAAAGTTATGCAGACCGATTGGTAGGTTTGACAGCTCCAGTTACTAATGGGGACGGCAGCACCACATCACTGGAGCTGCCTTATGCGGTCGAGTATCTGGCTTTTGGCAATGTCACTAACGCAACATTCCAGACAGATACTACTAGCACAACGGCTGCTAGTGGAAGTACTGGAGGTGGAACAATAAGTAATACTACATATACGCCAGAGTTTCAGGCACTTATCAATAGTTGGAATCAAAAAGTTCATATCCTTGAAGCATTTAATGGTAATTATTTCTTTGGATTACCATCTCAGCCAGAAGAAAGTGCAAGGTCAGGATTGACGATTAAGGAGGAAGCGCCCCCTCCTGATGCTGGTGCAAATGGGGTGTCATTTGCTGCTACTATTGGAATTAGTTACTCACCGACACAAATAGATTTATTACAAAAAAGTTACGATGCGCTTAAAAGCTCAGTTTATGATGCTTTACTATTGCAAACTAGATTTAAGCCATTGCTAGACCAAATTGATTTGGTGATTGACAGTAATGGTGTACGGCTAGACTTTACTCAAATGGCGGAAAGCTTTAATCAAGAAATTGCTACCGACCCAGAAAGTGGGCTTATTGATTTAATTGAGTTTAATGTTGCTAGCAAGACGATGCTTAAAAATACGAGCTGGAATGGTTGGCAAACGGTAGCTGAGTCTTTAAATAACACCCCACCTACCCAAAAGATTCTGGATGTTATTGCGTCTAATAATATTCTAGTCAGCACTGTTGACACTTTAAACGTTACTGGAACCCAAGAGGATGACGTGGTTTTTGGTAACGCTTCAGCAAACACAATTAATGGCGGTCTGGGGGATGATTACATCTTTGGTGATGCTGGTGATGATGTTCTTAACGGCGGAGGTGGTAATGATTTGCTTGATGGGGGTGATGGTAATGATACTCTGATTGGTAGTAATCTTGCCGATACCTTGATTGGCGGTGCCGGCAACGATGTATTAAATGGTCATGCTGCAGGATACAGTAACTACGACACTGCAGGAAACCTCTACGAAGGTGGTACTGGTAATGACACGTTGAACGGTACCGCTGGCTCCGATACCTACCTTTATAACAAAGGGGATGGTGCGGATATTATCAATGAAGGCTACCAGGACGGCAACACCACCAGTGTTGATAAGATTATGCTGGGAGCGGACATTGCTGTATCCGACGTGATATTAATGCGTGAGAATGGCAGCGCTGACCTTATTGTGAAGTTTACCAATGCTGGTGATAGCATCACGATTAAGAACTGGTATAGCAATGAATCCTACCGAGTAGAACAACTCGTGTTCGCAGACGGCACGATTTGGGACAAGGCCAAGCTTACAGCGGATGGCACTGTAGTCACTGGAACTTCTGGCAATGATACGCTGAATGGTTTGTCTGGGTACAACAACACCCTAATAGGCGGTGCTGGTAACGACACATTAGTTGGAGTCTATCTAGCTGACACCCTAATAGGCGGTGCTGGAGATGACGTACTAAATGGTGCGGCTGCAGGATACAGTAACTACGACACTGCAGGAAACCTCTACGAAGGTGGTACTGGTAATGACACGTTGAACGGTACCGCTGGCTCCGATACCTACCTTTATAACAAAGGGGATGGTGCGGATATTATCAATGAAGGCTACCAGGACGGCAACACCACCAGTGTTGATAAGATTATGCTGGGAGCGGACATTGCTGTATCCGACGTGATATTAATGCGTGAGAATGGCAGCGCTGACCTTATTGTGAAGTTTACCAATGCTGGTGATAGCATCACGATTAAGAACTGGTATAGCAATGAATCCTACCGAGTAGAACAACTCGTGTTCGCAGACGGCACGATTTGGGACAAGGCCAAGCTTACAGCGGATGGCACTGTAGTCACTGGAACTTCTGGCAATGATACGCTGAATGGTTTGTCTGGGTACAACAACACCCTAATAGGCGGTGACGGTAATGACACACTGAATGGTAGTAATTTTAGTGACACCCTTATTGGAGGTGCTGGAGACGACATTCTGCATGGATATACTTCATCAGGTTACTACGATGTTGCAGGGAATGTTTACGAAGGTGGCACAGGTAATGACACACTCAATGGCACATCTGGTTCAGACACCTATCGTTACAACAAAGGTGACGGAGCGGACATTATCAATGAAGGCAATCAGAACGGTAATACGACGAGTGTGGACAAGATCATACTTGGTGCAAATATTGCCGTCTCCGATGTGACGCTATCACGACCTAACAATAGCAACAACCTTGTGCTTAATTTTGCGAATGCTGGAGACAGTATCACCATTAATCACTGGTACAGCATTGACACATATCGTATCGAACAAGTCGTATTTGCAGACGGCACCATCTGGGACAAAGCCAAGCTCACAGCGGAAGGCTCTGTAGTGATAGGTACTACAGGCAATGACACCTTAAGTGGACTGTCTGCCGTTAACAACACATTGTTAGGGATGGCAGGGAACGACACCTTAAACGGTGGCAACCTTGCTGACACTTTAATTGGTGGTGCGGGCGACGACATCCTGAATGGGTATGTTGCAGGATACAGTTATCACGACACCGTTGGAAACCTCTACGAAGGTGGTACTGGCAATGACACATTGAATGGCACGGCTGGCTCAGACACCTATCGCTATAACAAAGGTGACGGTGCCGACATTATCAATGAAGGTTACCAAAACAATATCACCACCAGTGTAGACAAGATTGTACTAGGTGCGGACATTGCAGTATCTGATGTAACACTTTCACGCCCCAACGGCACCACTAACTTGGTGCTTAAATTCGCGAATGCTGGAGATAGTATCACCATCAATAACTGGTTCAGCTCCAATGACTACCGCGTCGAGCAACTGGTATTTTCCAACAATATTTCTTATAGTTTATTAGGTCTAACGGGAACAGATAATGGGGACATTTTGTTGGGCACAACATTAGCTGACAACATGACTGGGGGCTTAGGTGATGATATTTACTTTGTAGATGCTGCTGGTGATCTAGTCACCGAAGCTGTTAATGCAGGTACTGATACTGTCTTTGCAAACGTTACTCACACACTAGGGGAGAATGTTGAGAATCTCACATTAACTGGAGCCACCGCTATCAACGGCACAGGTAATGCCGATAGTAATATTATTATTGGCAATGATGGTAATAATGTAATCGATGGTCTTGCTGGTAATGACATGATGAAAGGCGGCTTAGGAGATGATACTTACATCTTAGACTCTGCTACAGATATTGTTATAGAGAATGCTGCATCAGGCGTTGATACCGTAAAAGTTGCTTATAACAATAGCGCTTCAGAACTTAGTCTGAATGTTGGTGTTGGTAATTTAGCCAATGTGGAAAACGTCATTATTACTGGTACAGGTTTGTACAATATTGTAGGTGATAGTGCAAATAATAATCTAACAGGCAATGCAAGTGACAACCATCTGACTGGTGATGCTGGAAATGACACGCTGGACGGCGGTGCTGGGAATGACGTATTAATTGGCGGTACTGGCGATGATATTTTTGTCATTGATGCTTCAACCGATATTGTTACTGAGAACGTAAATGAAGGGATAGACACGCTTAAGGTCGCATATAGCAATGTCGCCGCCACAGCTGTGGAAATTACAATTGGAAGTGGAGCATATACCAACATTGAGAATGCTACAGTAGTTGGGACTGGTTTATTCAATCTAACTGGCAGCGTAGACAATAATGTGCTTATTGGAAATGCTTCTGCAAATAGACTAAGCAGCGGTGATGGTAATGATACTTTAGATGGCGGTGCTGGCAATGACACGCTTGTAGGTGGTTTTGGAGATGACGTTTACATCGTTGATGCAACGGCAGATATTGTAATTGAAGCCGTTAATGCCGGTATAGATACAGTGCAAAGCACTGTTACTTACACGCTTTCTAATAATGTAGAAAACCTGACACTTACTGGTACTAATTCAATCAACGGAACAGGGAATGTGCTTGATAATTTACTGATAGGCAACTCTGGCAGCAACACGTTAGACGGTAATTCTGGCAGTGATACGATGAGAGGTGGTGCTGGAAATGATTCATACAAGGTTGATGTTCTAACCGATATTATTATTGAGAATGTTAACGAAGGTACCGACTTGGTGAATGTTGCAATTGCAACTGAAAATGGTACTTATGCCTTAGGCGCTAATCTTGAAAATGCTACGCTTACCAACACCGTGGCTTATACCTTAACTGGGAATGATTTAAACAATACATTAATAGGGAACGCCGCCGCAAACACACTTAATGGTGGAGCTGGCAATGACACAATGATTGGTGGAGCTGGCAATGACACAATGATTGGCGGTGCTGGTGATGACATTTATACCATTGATGTACTGACAGACATTGTTACTGAGGGTGTTAATGAAGGCACTGATTTGGTCAACGTAGCAGTGACATTAGCCAATGGAAATTATGTGCTCGCAGCCAATGTGGAAAATGCGACGCTTACCAATACCGTGTCTTATACACTTACAGGTAATGAGCTTAATAATGTACTTACTGGGAATGCTTCTGCGAATACGCTTAATGGTGGAGACGGTGATGACACTCTTAATGGTGCAGGCGGCACCGATACAATGGTGGGCGGCTTTGGTAATGACACTTATACAATAGATGTGCTGACAGATATAGTAGTAGAGTCTGCGAGCGCTGGTGTTGATACCGTGAAAGTGGCGATAGCAACAACCAACGGTAGTTATACGCTTGGCGCGAATCTTGAGAATGCTAGTTTGATCAATTCGGTAGCTTATACTTTATACGGTAACGAGTTAAATAATGTGCTTACTGGTAATGGATATGCAAACACGTTAAACGGCCTAGCTGGTAACGATACACTTAATGGCGGTGCTGGCGTTGACACATTGGTGGGTGGAGATGGCGATGATACTTACATTGTTGATACTACAACCGATGTAATTACAGAAGCGGATACAGTGGGTGCTGGGGTTGATACAGTTCAAAGTAGCGTTACTTATACACTTGGTGCTGCAAGTAATCTAGAAAATCTTATTCTTACTGGTACAAGTGCAATCAATGCAACTGGTAATGCACTTGCAAACTATATGATGGGCAACTCAGCCAACAACACATTGACTGATACTGCTGGCGGTAACGATATGCTACAAGGCCTTGCAGGTGTTGATACTTTTAATGACACCGCAGGCAACAATCTGCTTGATGGGGGTTTAGGTAACGACATCATTAACGCTGGTAGTGGTAATGATCTGCTGATTGGCGGCCTTGGCAACGACACCATCACTACAGGCACTGGCTACGACGTGATTGTGTTCAACAAAGGAGATGGGCAGGATATTATCAACGCCTCTGGTGACGCAGACAACACACTAAGCCTAGGTGGTAATTTTGCCTACAGTGATTTAAGTTTAACTAAGTCAACAAATGACCTGATTCTTAAAGTTGGCACTTCAGACCAGATCACGCTCAAAGACTGGTACCTCGGTACCACTAATAAGAGCGTTGTTAATTTGCAGGTAATTGCCGAATCTATGACTGCATTTAGCTTGGGTGGTGCTGATGCTCTACGTGATAATAAAGTGGAGAATTTCAACTTTGCTAATATGGTCGCTGCCTTTGATGCAGAAGGCGCTACCGCCAACTGGCAACTGACTGATGAAAGGCTCACGTCGCACTTACAAGCAGGCAGTGATACAGCCGCGATTGGTGGTGACCTTGCCTACCAATATGGTAAAAACAGCAACCTCGCTGGCATGGGCTTAATGAATGCACAAAGCGTGATTTCAGCAGCTAGTTTTGGTCAAACGGCACAAACGCTGAATGATCCATCAGTGTGGCAAGCAGAGGTGGTGAAACTTGGTTAGTCGGTTTAGTTTAGCCGTTGACACACAGTTTGGATTAAGGAGGCTTGTATGAGCTTTCTTAATCCATCTGCTGACCAACTTCCGCAAAAGTCGCTCAATCAATCGTTAGACCACTTTGATTTCTCTCCAGGGATACTCGGGGTACAAGAACGCCCACCTTCACCATTGCCAAGAATGGTACTGCGTGGCGTTCTACTCTTATTGTTAGTAATGTTGATATGGGCTATCTTCGGCCGACTAGATGTCGTATCTGTGGCAGAAGGTAAGCTGGTACCCGTTAGCTATATTAAAATTGTGCAGCCATCAGAAGCGGGTATTGTGCGTGACATTGCTATCAAAGAAGGTCAGGCAGTCACCAAAGACCAAGTGCTAATTCGGATGGATGCCAACCTATCAGAAGCCGATAGCAAAGCTCTTCAATCCTCATTGCAACACCGATCACTAGAGTTACGTCGCATTGAGGCTGAGTTAGCTAATCAGCCACTCAAGAGAAAGCCTAATGACGATGCTGAGCTATTTAATCGTATTTATGCCTCCTATCAATCTAACCGACGTGCTTATGAGGATGATATTGCCGCAGAAAAAGCCAGCCTACAAAAAGCCTACAGTGACCTAAGCGCCACACAAGAGATTCAACATAAGCTAGAACAAACCCTCCCTAGCTATCAGGCACAAGAAGCGGCTTATGACAAACTAGTTAAAGACGGCTTTGCAGGCAAACTCATGGGGCAAGAAAAGCAACGGGAGCGTATTGCCGCAGAACAAGATTTACGTGCACAAGAATACAACGCTAAAAGTCTGCAAGCCAGTATCGCTCAATCTCAAAAGCGCCTGAATCAGATTCAATCTGCCTATAATCAGAAACTGGAAGCTGAACGGGTTGCCACTTATGCAGAATATCTAAGATTAGAACAAGAATGGGCTAAACAATCTCACAAAAATAGCTTACTTGAGCTTAAAGCCCCACAAGCAGGCATTGTGAAAGACTTAGCCACGCACACCCCAGGCACGGTAGTATCTCCTGGTACCGTACTGATGACCTTAGTACCAAATAACGAGGCACTGCAAGCAGAGGTATGGCTTAAGAACGAAGATGCTGGCTTTGTAAGACAACACCAACAAGTCAAAGTAAAGCTCTCTGCTTACCCATTTCAGAAATACGGCATGGTGGATGGTAAGGTCTTGCAGGTCAGTGCCGATGCAACTGACAAGTCAGCATCAAACACTAATCAGAATGGCACTGACAGCACACAAAACGTATCAGGTGCGACTACACAACTGGCTTATCGCACCATCATTCAACTTAACCAGCAAAGCCTAGAGATTGAACAAGATAAATTGCATCTTGCTCCAGGTATGCAAGTAGTTGCCGAAATTAAGCTAGTAGATCAAACGGTAATGGAGTACTTATTGTCACCGATTAGGAGAGCATTTCATGAGGCGGGAAGAGAGCGGTAGGTTGATGCCATTTATTTCGTTTTCTTAGTACCTGATGTAAATTAATCAGGATAAAGTCTAGTTCGGCCCATAGTGAAGAACAAAGAAATGATTGGATGATTCATCAAATAGCCCTAAATCCAGCCAATTTAAATGCCATCGGAGCTTCGATTTTACTGGAGCATTAATTTTGGCTCCTTCATATAATTTAGCTAGGGCATCAGAATGATCTAAACTCGGGTCAAAATGATGAATAGTGCGAGCATATTTAGCCGCTAATCTAACAATTTGATCTGAGTGGCCGGATGATGCTATAGGTGAGCTTACGACGCAGCTACCTGCAGGTGCTCCCAAGAAGCAGAGTTTATCAAAAATAGTCCAAAGCCTTGTTCTCTCAGCTGACATTGAACCATCGGAGTTTGTATGAAATACTGAGTGGTCAAAGATCGCGATAACTTCAAATCTATTGCGATTTACTCTGGCGAATAATAGATTATCAGTTCTTTCAATATGCCCATTTCCCTCAAACTCAAGTCCAAGATGGAAGTGATGGAAACCCATAGCATTGAGTAAGAAATCTTTGTCCGCCCAGCGATTAGTATCGATGCCACAAAGCGATGCTGCTGGCGTATAGCCTTGTTTATGTGGTTGTAGTGATAAATGCTGGGTTAAGTCTTCACCGTTTCTGACTTTACATAAGAAATGGTTGATTTCTGAATTCAGTATTTTCCACTGTTTATCTTGTGTGGCAGTTGGATGAATTTCTACAAATCTTGGCCTAAGCGCAACATAGCGTATTGCCCAGTTTGCATAGTCGATGAGTAAGCTACCCAAACTTTTAGATTCTAGTGTTTGTAATGAATGCTTGTTGTTCGGAAACTTTGGGATTTGTTTTGCAAGCGAAAGCCTAAAGTTTTTTATTCGCTTAGATTCTGTCACATTACGTCTCTGAGAGTGTTAGCTATATATGTTGGATTAGGCAATTGTACAATCAATAAACTAATGCGATTTATTGGAATAGCAATTAGTGGGCAGTTCTAATGATAATCACTGGTCAGTGTAAATGATAATTGGTGGTCAACTAAATGAGAATACTCAGCATCCGGTTTCTTGGACGGCGCTACGTTATTTCGCTTGCTCTTCGCAGATTTTCTATAATCATACCATCTATTTATAATCGGTTATTTACCTATCAGTTTTTTTATTGACTTAAGCTATATAGAAAAATTGGCAAATTTAATCAACCAAGATTCAGAATGGCGCTTTTGCGGGACAAAGCAGACGAACGAAATCAAACAATTTGAGATGAATAGCTTATTTGCTTGTGTCCGTAGTTTCTATAAATTATCATATGGACAGGGAAAACCTTAACTATAAGATTTAAAAAGAAAAACAACATGTCAAATCAACATTCACAATATTATTATGTGGACGCGTACGTTCGTATAATAACTGTCAGACAGCATGGTAGACTCTACGACTGAGAGCTTGCTTGCCCGATATGAGGGCAATAGAGTTTTCGCGGCTTGGTGCAGCTCATCCCGTTTGGTATCGGCGGTGCGTTAGATGTCGTCGTTGCAAAGACCATGGGCAATATTCGAGAAGAACGTTCTCGCGCTTTCTTCGATGAGCTGGCCAACACATCAACGTCGCTTGATCCAGCAATTTTGGAGTCGGAAGATTTCCTCCATTGTTACTTCTCGACCGCTCGATATGCACTGAATTCAAGGCGGCGAGAAAAGATCCAAATGTTCGCACGGCTCTTAAAGGCATCATTGGGCGAAAAGGGACCACGGGATATTGATGAGTACGAGGAGCTTTTGGAAATACTTGACGATTTAACGTTTCGTGAACTTCAAGCTCTTACCATCATGGATTCATTTTCAAACCGCCCTAGGACGCCAGATCAGAACGATCTTCAATGGACAAATACATTTTGGAGAGAGTTCGAAGACCGAATCGTTCTCGATCTCGGGGTCCCAAGAGATGAGGTAGCTGACTTCATGAATCGAATCTCGCGAACGGCGTGCTACGAGATGTTCACTGGCGGATATATGGACTACACAGGTGGAAAGGGCAAAGTAACTCCGACCTATAGGCGATTGAAGCGATTCATTAGCGCTAATATTCCGAGAAATTCTGCTCCTCAAACTCAATTTAATTAATGACTGCTCGTAATAATCATAGTGACAACAACCATCAATAACGATTAGTAATGGACGAATTCAAGATATGAACGTGTTAGAAGTATTGGAAAATTGGGACTCCCAAGGGATTAAATCGGTAATTTCAATACTGAATAGTCAGGGTATAGTTTCTGATGAAGATGGCACTGGGCTGTCCTCGACTATGGTAGAAAATTGGTCAGATGAATGTGAGCAATATCTTCGTGGCCAGGGATATATTGGTGGGGAAATAAGAACTTGTGGAAAGTTCTTTAAGGAACACGGGGCAATTTATGCTTTATACAACACCTCAATAATTGAATTTGAAGACTCTTACAAGTATCTCGAATCAGTAAACATGAGGGAAGTGTAATTTCGAAGATTGACCATCAGATAAACAAATAATTGTTTATCTGGCGTCTTCTCTCAAGCATTCTCAACTGGGCATTAAAATCGTTCCGCATTCATTACGAATTGATTCAGTATAAGATTTCAAGCCATTAACAATCTGCTCCATTGGAGCATTACAACCACTACCGCAGACCATCCGGATTGCTGTATCCATGTTAGGTGCCTTGCTAATGGATGCTAGCCAGTCTGCATGACCAATCAATGTTAATAGGCAGCTCAGTAATTGTTCAAGACAAATGATACGCCCTTCAATTTGGCATGCTAATCCACTAGCCATTGCAGAATGTATTGCTTTCAATGCCCGTTTGTCTCCAGTCGCTAAAATGCTGTCCTGAGTAGCTTCAAGTATGGCAATAAGCAACGCTTCTCCTGAATCAATGCTTGGGATGCGTTGCAAGGATTGAAGCACATTTACATTAGGGCTAGAAAGTTTGGGTAGTTGTGACAAAAATTCATGTGCATAAATTGCTGTATCATTATCTTTGAAAAGTTTATCTGGATTAGTGATGGCTTTTTGAGCTCGATATACTAATGAATCTAGCGTAGCTATCGATTTGATGTCACAACCAAAAACTGCTGGCAAATAATGAAGAAGACGCCAATGTGCTAGCTTGGAAATAATATCTGCATCTGCTAGTACAAATTTAAATTTACCTGTTTCAAACATCCGATGTAACCCCTGTAACTGATGTGATTAGCTCCTGAAGATCTGAGCCAAGCAGGGATAAATTTAAATGATTTGATAGTACATGGGCCAACAAAGACTGAGCATCTACATCCTCATGTAAAAAATTTAGCGCTGTATGAGCTTCTGGCCAGCGTTTGGTTCGGTAGGCGTGGCGAAGTGCAAGGTGCCCAGCTGAAGAGCGTGCGTGTTCAGCATTCTGGCGAGCCAGTACAGCGATATCAACGCCACTAGTTCTTGGGCTCCATTCAGAAATAATGTTTTCAGCTAAATCGCCCCCCAGAACATCTAAAGCAAATTTATCAGCCTGATTCTCATCGTCATCATGATTATCCTCAGCATTTAATGTAGTTGAGCTCTTGAGGTCCACATCAATAATAGAGGAGTCAGCATCAAGATGGCCGAGGCAAAAGTGTCCAAGCTCATGTGCAAGAATGAAACTTAGCCAAGCTTTAGAATCATTTCGACGAGAGATTATGATGGCAGGTCTGTCATGTACCCTAAAAATTGCCCCATCCATTTTTCTAATACCTATTGGCAAATGAGGCAGGGGAATGACTGGAATCCCGTGAGCCCAGCAGAAATTGAGTAACGACTCAAAGTCTACTGCAGCATTGCCATATTGAAATACACGTTCTCTAAGAGCGTGCGCATCTGTGGGAGGGGTAATGAAAGGTCTATCCATAGCGGCTATAACAGACTCCGCTAATGCAGCAGCAATCATTGCGCCGGCCTGGTACCGAGACGAGTCGATGTTGGAGCGATGTTTAAACGCTGTGTGGCTTACAGAGCCAACAGGGGAAATCTTACCTGTAGCAAGTAATGTTGCATCCAATGAAAGGCGTCTAGCTACTAACATAGCAAACTCCCATGTGCCAGATTCAGACGTGGCAATTCCATCCTCCCACCAGTCGGGAAGCAAAGCGCGAATCTGGCCCTTTTTGAGCCCCACACTTGCGAGTGTCTGATAGAGCTCAGGTAATCTTAATATAGCCATTACGATGACTTCCTTTCTCGTCCGCCAGATATCTTTTTGCCGCGGGCGATATCTGCACATTCTATCAGTTTAGCGATGACCTCAATTGTTTCATCGCGACCATCCCATACTTTGTTAATTGCTGCTTGTATCCTCGGGTGCAAATGCGGAGCCTTTGGACTAGAATCTAGTTTAACACCTGCATAATCGCATAATCGCATAAAATCTGGAGATGCCTTTTTGACTTTACCGCCCAGTATTTTTGCGATTTGTGGTTGACTAACACCTGCCTTACTAGCAATGTAGGACTGAGTGTGCCTATGGGTACGCATGTAGGCAATAATCTCCTCGATTGCATTGCTAACTGCAGGATTTTGGGTTAACTCATATTTTGGCATAACGGAATATTATGCTATAATTTATACCATGAATGCAAATGCTGAATTACTGCCGGTGTCTGAACTGGAGCTACGTGACGCGTTACGAGAGCGTCTAGTTGGCATGCTTGGTCAGCAAGCATTAATTATAGAGGAACTAGGTATTGAGAACGGGACAGCGCGTATTGATATGGCGGTAATCGGTGATGGCTTGAGTGGGTATGAAATTAAGAGCGATTTCGATAACTCGTATCGTTTATATAACCAAATTCACAGTTACAATCGGGTTTTTGAGCATATTTACATTGTGACTGGTCCACAGTCAGGTGAAGAGATAGAGCCATTTTTGCCGTCTTGGTGGGGAATAATGCGCGCCAAAAGAGACAGTGAAGGTGTTGTGACATTATGGGAGCTACGTGCACCTAAACATAATAGTGGCGTGGATCCCTACAGTCTTTTGTCTTTTCTCAAGCGTGAAGAACTCAACCAGCTTGGAATTCAATACGAACTACCAACCAAAATACTTAAAGGCGGGAAGTTCGCATTGACGGAAAAGTTAGCTGAAATACTTTCAATAGATTCTATCCGGACTTCAGTACTTGCATTCCTTAAAGGCCGTGCAATGACATCATCTGCCGCGCACTAAATACCAGGTGATGACTAGTAGCATCTCTGCGCCAGGTCATATAACTTCCAGAGCTGGCTCCTTCAGTAGTGTGATAGAAATATCTTTTGTCTCCCATGCTAAATTCAGGGGTGCAATAGCATTCATGTGCGACAAGTAACTTACAAAGACCATTGTACTGAGCCATGCCGTAGGTTTTGGAGCCTCCGCCCTTATACAAAAGCCAGTCATGATCTAATGCGTAACGAATTTGTGCTGACGGGTTCATTTTGGTTGGATCTAAACCTTCCAAGGGTAATGGGTTGGACACGGCATAGTCACCAAAGCGAAGTTTATTGAATCCATCACCATGCAGTTTTTTGTACGTATGAATCTCTACTCGGGGTAGTAAGTGAGTGCCCTGTTTAATTCCTTGCAGCGATAGTGGAAATGAGCCTCCAGCAATCGTTACAGTTGTCTTAGCATCTGCGGCATAAGCAGCTTTAAGTAAAGGCTCAAGTTCATCTGCTTTTGAACTAGAGTTAGTACCTACAATGTTATACATATCAAATAAGACATGAATTTGTTTTGGCTCACCTCCCAATGCAATTTGCAAATTAGCAATAAGATCTTCAATCTGATCTGGCAAAATCGTGCCTACTCGCACTCTAAGAATCACTTCATTAACATCTATTAGGTCAGCAAGAGTAGCTGGTTCTGAGAAAACCATAGCGGGCAAAATAACTGGAATTACATCCACGCCTTTTTTTCTGAGGTAATTCGTACAAACAGTTAACATCTTTGTCTGTGATTTATAGGTCGGATCAACGGCAGTAGTATCAATACCTATGGGAAATTGATCATATCTAGCTTTGAGTAATTGCTTACAGCTCGCAGCTAGATGTAGTGCCAAACGTTCTTTTAAGTTGCCTTTATATTCTGGATTAATTGGCATCAACTCGATCAAAGGCAGCATAACTTTTTGTTCAGGTTTATCTAGTGCACGTAATGTAAGCTGTTCGCCCTGTTTCCATTTCAAAATGGGCATGTAGAAAAATGTCATGTCAAAATCCCTTTTTATTATTTTCGAAGAGTATTACAAAAATTATTAAGTGCTTATTAACTGGAAGAACTAAAGCCAGTCAGGTAAAGCTACTGACTACATGAGTACTTGTCAAATAAACAACAACTTACTATTTGCAAATTCCAATCTTCAAGTGAAAAACCTATAATAGCAATCGCCTACTGAGGCATTTTGTTTATTGGACCTATAGTTCTAATTCATATATTGTCCAAATCATTGAAGTTTCAAAATAATTAATAAAAAAGAAAGAAAATATGATTGATTTCGGAAGCTTGGTAGGAGCAACTAAGGAAATAGCAAGTTATGACTTGGATGCTCTATTTTCTTCACTTGATGTAAAAGGTACTCATACCGAACCACGTCCAGCGCAACGTGAGGCAATGGCAGAACTTACAGCAAGAAATGGAGAAAAAGATTTAATACTAAAGATTAGTACAGGGGCAGGTAAAACCACTGTTGGTTTGCTCTATTTGTTAGGGCATATGAAATTAACTAAAGCCCCGGCAGTGTATTTATGCCCTACGGTTCAATTAATCGAACAAGTGCTAGAGGAGGCAAAAAAATTAGGTATTTCCGCTCATGAGTACCCGAGCGGCGAGCCATATCCTAGTCCTGCTTGCATGAGGGGTGATTCAATTATTGTTTGTACATATGAGAAGCTATTTAACGCTAGGACAACATTCAATCGTGCCGGTATTATGCCTTGTGCGATTGTTTTAGATGATGCTCACGCAGGTGTAGAGATTGTAAGAAAACAATATACACTTAGCCTACAAGGGGATGCTTACTTAGAGTTGTTGGACATCCTTGACTCAAGTTGTGGTTCTTATGCAAGGACATCATGGAAGGATATCAAAAATGGCGACCCTACAAGATTTCTTGAAATACCACATTGGATCTGGTCAGACCATCTAAAAGCCATCGAATCCGCACTACATAATCGTCGTGAGGAACAAGACTTTGTATTTGTTTGGCCGTATCTACAAGAAATACTTAAATATTGCAGGTGTGTAGTTAATGGCACGGGTGCCGAAATTGCCCCAGAGGTTCTTCCTACACACTTTGTGAGGTCGTTTGCACAAGCGAGACACAGATTATATATGTCAGCTACATTAGCAGATGATTCCTTGCTGACTAGAGAGTTTGGCGCTTCAGTAAGTGCTGCAACTACACCTATATTACCACCATCTGATCGCGGACTTGGCGAGAGAATGATTCTTGCCCCATCATTAGTAGATCCGACACTAGACCGTCAATTTATCATTGAATTATGTGTAGAACTTGCCAAATTGCATAATGTTGTTGTGTTGACCTCAAGTGGCGAACTTGCTGCAGATTGGGTGGCAGCAGGTGCTTCGTATTTTGTAGGAGAAAATTTTGCAGCTGGTGTAAATTTGCTTCGCAAACCCGAATCGGGTTTGCGCTTTGCCGTATTTTCCCAACGCTATGATGGTGTCGATCTCCCTGATGATGCCTGCCGAGTACTCGTCATTGACGGAATTCCATATGGTGCTGGTTTGATTGATACACAGGATCAGGAATTGTCTTTAATGCCAGGAGGTGTACGAAATAAAACGATTTTCCGCATTGAACAAGGAATGGGGAGGCCTGTAAGGTCCCATGCCGATTTCGCAGTAGTTTTACTAGCTGGACAAGAGTTAACTACCTATGTAGGTCGAAAAGACGTGTTAGATGCTATGACCTCTGATACTCGTAATCAACTCCAGCTATCAGTTGAGATGGCAGAGTTAATACAAAAATCGAATCCAGACAAACCTGGAATCGCAGTAAGAACAGTTATAGACCAGTGTCTAAATAGGGATCCTGGCTGGAAAAATTATTACAATACTAAAGTAAGAGATGTAGCTAAAAATGCCGTTAACATTGACCAAATCAAAATTAATCTAGCAAACGAAGAGCGTGAAGCGCATGTTCAATCCATGAATAATGGAGCAATAGACGCAAAACCTAGGTTCCATAAGGCAATATCCACAAGTGGTCTGGGAGATCAAGAGTTAGGTATTTATTTACAAAGACTATCAAGAATTACATATCAATTTGATCCTGCGGAAGCAATCAAGCTTCAGCAAAATGCTAGAGACTATTGCTTAGCGACCTCAACGCCACCTGCGGTACCTAAAAAATTAATTGTTTCAGGTGCCAAAACTGTGGCAGAGAAGTTTTTGATTTGGTTTAATAAATTTTCTTCTGTTAATGCTGCTGTACTCGAAGCGAAGAGAATTAGCGAAAAATTAGATCTGAATGCTAAGCATCATCATGTGGAAGCGGCAATTCAATCCCTTGGTGAAGCTTTGGGGGCAGACTCATCCCGTCCTGAGAACGAATATAACGAAGGTCCTGATAATCTATGGATATGGGGTGACAGCATGTATGTCATCGAAGCTAAAAATGAGAATAAAACAACTTTGAACAAAGCAGATTCAGGACAATTGCATGATAGCTTGCAATGGGCTTGCGAAAACTATCCTTTATTCGCTGACCGTTTACGACCTTTGACTGTAGCCAAAGTCTGGCAAGCTAGCAAAGATGCGCATTACGACCCTGAAACAAGAGTTCTAACACAAGAGGGTTGTGATGCGATTGGTTTAGCTCTCGTCCAGCTTTGCCTAAAGATGGCTACCACTTTGCCAGTTTTAAGGGTGCCTGCTACTGTCCATGAAGAAATGATTAATTTTAAGTTATCACCAGAGCAGTTTTTTGGAAACTATACAAAAAAGATTGAATAAAATATTTTTATCATAATTGTCTTTTCAGTGTTGTGTAACCAAGCAAGCGTGAGGTGTTTGTAATGCCATTGTTCTGGCCGCGTTTCCGCAAATAATCTCTCGCAGCACTGATTTCAATGAGTGTGGGTGAGTATTGAGTGTAGTTTAGATGCTTATCGATTACCGAATAAAACCAATATGGTGGGTCAATGTAGTCATGTAATAGATACGCGCTAGATAATTTACTTGCATGACATGCTCGTAGAAATCGTGCTGGCCAATCTAGAGTTAACCAAATTGCACAGTGAAATAATTGGTGCCTTTCACGAATATTTAGCTTCTCAAAAGTAATGATTCCAGCATGATGAATTTCCACATTTTCAAAGCCTAACCTCTCTGTTATATATGTTAGTAAACAGCTAGCTCTGCGTTTAGAAGACATAGCTACACATAGATGTCTCAATACATCGAATAACTGATGCGAGTACTGAACAGTTAGGCTTTCAGTAAACGCCCATCCAAGCTCATGGAAGTCTAACAAAGTCCGGTACTGAACAGTAGTTTGCCAGTCACTGCAATGGATTAGACTTTTGCTGGCATCTCGAAGGTCGTTATTGCATTTATAGCAATTAACGATAGAACGAGGTTTAATGAGTGAACGTATACCCATCTCCACACGATGAAAATTGATTGCATCCCCACAGTTGGGGCAGCGGTCATGCAGCAAAATGTGATGTTTTTCACACTCGGTATAAAAAGCTAAACGCCAATATTTTCTGAAATATGGTTCTTTATCGTGTGCCAAACAAATTGGACAATACTGTAAGCCATAGGCTTTGTGAGTGCGGTGATATATACCTAATGGATTGATCCATTTCGTGTTGCCATTTGGTTGATGGCTCTCATACAAAATACCTTCGTAAGATTTGAGGGTAGTATCTTTGACTCTTTCGATACTTGTTCCAGTTGCTTTCGCAAGATGATGTAGGAGCCAATCTGGGGCAAGTTTATCGATATCTCTGTTCCAGATATTTTTACCCTGCCCGAATACAATGCTACAAAAGGTTTGAAGCTTTAATCCATGCGCATGTGCCAGCCGGACTAACCAAGATGACAGCAGCTCATCAGGATATGGTTTTAGATGAATTGGCCATAGATTTCCACTAAGTCCATTCATCATGACGAGTTAACTTTTTTGGTGACTTATTCGCACTGATGGCGACTTGTAGCAGCACTTGTTTAATGCATCTACTGTTATACATTCCGGCTGATCAGGCTTGCTGTGCTTGATGGCCCATACTGCTGCTTGATTTAATAAAGTCGATATCTCCCCAATCAGTCCCTCGGTCATTGCATAGATTTTTGTAGCGATATCTTTTTCTACCAAATTTGATGGGTCTCGAAGCGGAATGATATGCTCCATGCTTGCTAAAAATCTTAGAAACTGGGTATCTAACTTCCACTTGGTTAATCGTTCAACTGGGAAACGATTTGATATTTGTGGGTCGGTCAGAAAGGCCCTGAAGGCATCTTCAGTGCCGGCACCAACAATCGGCACTTTCAGTGCATTCCCTAAAGTCTTAAGCGCAGTTAGAAAATGCCTTTGCTCTCTTGGAGAGCCGATTAACAAGTTGTGTATCTCATCAATAACGATGATGCCCAGATCAATCTTACCGAGTACTTCAATTACTTGATCCTCTAAAACATCTGATTTTATATTCGGCCTATAAGGTGAAATCAGCAAATCTAAAATCTTTTTATACAGATGGTCTATGTCACCGTCCGAGGGTGCCTCTATCAGCAAAACTGGCACTCTTATGCTTTGCCCAGCAAAGTTGTCATGAGCTGGGTTTTTACTGAAAAAGTAATTGATTAATCTGGTTTTCCCGTTATTGGAGTCTCCAATAATAAGCATATTAGGCATACGCTCAACTTTGGGATGTGCGACTAAATCCTCTAACTTAGTAAGTATCTCATTCGCCCTGTCATAGCCAACCCAACGGTCTTTTAATATATGCTGGATTCGCTCTTTGTTACTTAACTTCATCACTTCCTGAGCGGCTTCTGATAAGTGCTTATAGTCACTCATACAGCCTCCTCGATATCATCAAATGGAGTAATTGGCTGTGAGAAAATGTCGTCAGCTTGGCTGATATGCTCAGAAGTAAAGGGCGATGAAGGTTGAGAGATTGCAGTGTGTTCTTTTGCTTTTGCCCATCCTTTCTTTTTGGCTTGTAATTTACGCGCAGCTTTTGTTTTTGTCTTTTCGGTTTCTACAATAGCATCCATTTTTCTTATTGCCCCAAAAATTAGGTCTTCATTCAGGTTTGTATATCCTTCCTGACGAAGGTTTGCTTTGGCTGCTCTGAGTTCCCAAATACTAATAGCTGGATGTGTAATGTCTCTATATGGTACTTCTATGTAGCTCTTCGTATCGGGCTCATAGAAATAGATTTTGCTCATGTCACGTGGATCATATCTGCAAACAAATACTCGTTTATTATTTTTGCTATTAGGATTTAATGTATTGATCCATCTCCGAAGACTGTCATGGTAGTAAAAGATATTTTCTAATAGGACACCGTACTCTTGCACAGTTCGTTCCTTGTAAGGCATGAAGTCCAACTTCAACTTATATTCATCAGCAATTCTTTGAGGTAATCCTGTACCAGGCTGTTTATCATCGCCCAATAAGCCTCTTTCATATTTAATGATTGGGGGTATACCATCATTTCCTTCGTGATGTTTATGGTGGTAATACTCGACAATGTATATTGCAAACCATTGCTCTAAGGCGCTTAAAGTCATGCATGCATGACCTTCAGAATCATAATCACCTCTGTCTTTGACGTTAGAGCGTGTAGTGCCAGGCAGGTTATGAACCTCACTCATAAATGTCCTGAAAGAGCGCTCTATATGCCCGCCATATTGAGGTTGGCCTTTGGGCCTTTTTTCAGCAACTATGTCATGCTCATCGCACGCTTTTCCAAGCATTGTCCCTCGGAACTCTTTCGCATTGTCTGTATGGATTACGCGCATTTTGCCCCAGACAGGATAGGGAGTAGTGATATCCATCTTTGCCAACCAGGTTTCTTTTGGCAATATCGCATGTGATAAACAAAGACCAGTAGATAATGCACCTACTGGGTCGAGACCAATGTAGTAACCCAGAACCACCTTACTGTGTACGTCTAGACATAATGTTAAATTAGGCCTGCCAATAGGATGTCTATCCTCGTCATCCTCCACAATAATAATATCCATTGGTGTGTGATCAATTTGCACTACAGCCAAGGGGTAGTCAGCACCAGGGAAATGGCCTAGCGTAGGTTTGTATTTGTTTCGAGCTGCGTCACGTCCATATCGTTTTAAGGTCTTTTCTTCATCAGAAATTAAATCGATTCGATTACGCACCGTATTCAAGTGTGGTGGCATTAAATTTAAGTCCCTACATTCGCCTTTGATCTTTTCCCATACCTTGAATGGAGTCAGACGTTGTTCTGTGAGATAAGACTCTTTGATATGTTTCTTTATGATTTCCTCAAGGCCCTCACTCAAACGAGAACCGCCTTTGTCTTTCCTAGTAGGTCTAATCAAAGAGGATATGCGCTCTTCAGCTTCATAAGCTGAAATCCAACGATATAGCGTGGCTTGGCTAACTGAACTCTCTTCTGATATTTGTTTGATTAAATCTACCCTTTGTCCACGAGCACTTTTTAATATAGGACTAATGATTTGAAAGCGCCTGTTTGCTTCCGACCAATCATCGTCTTTTATTGCTGCTAAGTTGTTATTACTAGATGTGCCATTCTCTAAAGTGTGAGGTGTGATCTCAACAATAGGAATTCGTCTTGAATTACCCGAGATGGTGTTTTTGGCTAACACTGTTTCAAGATCCAATATGTCAGTAATAGCATATTGCTCACCTTTAAAAATTACCACATTTCCAGGTAATAATTTGATTGGTTTTATTGTTGATTTAGACATTATGTATACACCATAGGCTGCTAGACATTGTAAGGGGGGTCAGTAGATTGGTACCTATATGATTTGTAGCAATCAGGTGCCATATAACAGGTATTAAACTAGCCTTATTCCATTTGTCGCTATAAAAAGATGCAACCAGTGCTTGGGGTGTGGTCTCACTTAAATCGGTCATTCTTTTTAGCACACTTAAAGAAATGTCGTGGTCGACAGCATAATCTCTGTATGGAAGCAAAAATTTTGCATTAGCTAGATATGGAGTACGAATATGTTCTTCCGTGTAGACCTTAAATACCCAGCCTCTAGATTTTGCGTATTTCATGGCCGCTCTGAATTTAGGGTGATACTCACGAAAGTTTTTACAAAGGTCATCCTTGTACTTAACCTCCAAAAGAATGCTTTTTTTATGTTTTGCTTCAGGAATGTCTTTTCTATGGTAGACGATTAAATCGGGGGTATAACTACGCGCTGAATTTTGTTCGTCAACGTATTCGATCTTTACGGGCTGAGATACGAATCTATCAACCGTCAGATCAAACTTTAATAGATACATCAAATCTCTTTCTAGCGTCGATTCGAAAGGCTGACTTTCGCTGGTAGACATCGGCATTTGGCCTGTTATACTTCTACTAGAGGTTGGAATTCTACGAACTGGGCGCTCAGGGTTAATGGCTATTCTCACTTATTCTTGTATTATTAATGATAGTTTCTCATATATTTATAGATTTATCAGCTTTGGTCGGTGGAGGAGGCATTCCGCGTCCAGGTGAAATTTCACTAGCGCATCGCGGCGTTTTATTTTTAGATGAGCTGCCAGAGTTTGACCGCAAAGTGTTGGAGGTGTTACGTGAGCCTTTGGAGAGCGGTCATATCACCATTTCGCGTGCAGCACGTCAGGCTGATTTTCCTGCACAGTTTCAGTTAATTGCTGCGATGAATCCTTGCCCTTGTGGGTATTTAGGGCATTTCAACAATAAGTGTCGTTGTACGCCAGATCAGGTTTCGCGTTATAAAGGCAAAATCTCAGGCCCGTTGTTAGACCGCATCGATTTACATATAGAAGTAGCAGCATTAAAAGAAGACGAGCTTACTAAAGCTGCCGATGCGGAAGCGAGTGAGGTTATTCGTAGCAGGGTGGAAAAAGCACGTGATGTACAGCTGCAGCGGCAGGGTAAAGCGAATTTTGCGCTAGGTAGCGCAGAAATAGATCAACACTGTCAGCCTGATGAGGCCGGATTATCCTTGCTCAAAACAGCGATATCGCGTCTAAATCTATCAGCGCGTGCCTATCATCGCATCTTAAAAGTGGCGCGTAGTATTGCCGATTTGGCAGGTGATGCGGATATTAAACCCGTACACATTGCAGAGGCTGTGCAATATAGACGTGGTGACGTGTAGAACTAGATACGGCAAGTAGATACTTGCATGATAAAATTGAGAAAATTTTAACGACTGATTTTCATGGCTCATTTAACGATATCTCCGATAGAAACCAAATTACGCACTTTGTTAGCGCAGCGCATCCTCATTCTAGATGGTGCGATGGGGACGATGATCCAGCAATATAAGCTGACCGAAGCAGACTATCGTGGCGAGCGATTTACTGATTTTAAAGCGCCAGTAGGTGAACGGGAGTTGTTTGTCAAAGGTAATAATGAATTATTGACCTTAACTCAACCTGCGATTATTCAAGAGATTCACGAAAAGTATCTAGCAGCTGGTGCAGATATCATTGAAACCAACACGTTTGGTGCCACGGCTGTTGCGCAAGATGACTACCATATGGCGCATCTGGTGTATGAAATGAACGTAGAGGCAGCAAAGTTAGCGAAGGCTGCTTGCGCTAAATACAGCACGCCTGATAAACCGCGTTTTGTAGCAGGTGCATTGGGCCCTACACCAAAAACTGCCTCTATCTCGCCTGATGTAAATGACCCAGCTGCACGTAATGTGAATTTTGATCAGTTGGTGAATGCTTACTTAGAACAAACGCGAGCATTGGTTGAAGGCGGTGCTGATATCTTAATGGTAGAAACTATCTTTGATACGCTTAACTGTAAAGCCGCATTATTCGCAATTGATGCATTTTTTGAAGAGGTGGGCTATACCCTGCCCCTCATGATTTCAGGCACGGTAACCGATGCCTCTGGACGTATTTTATCTGGCCAAACAGTCACGGCATTTTGGCATTCTGTGCGCCATGCTAAACCGCTCACCATTGGCTTAAATTGTGCACTAGGCGCTACTTTAATGCGTCCTTATGTAGAAGAGTTGTCATCGATTGCAGATACTTTTGTGTGTATCTACCCCAATGCTGGCTTGCCCAACCCGATGTCAGACACTGGCTTTGATGAAACGCCAGACGTGACCTCAAGTTTAGTAAAAGAGTTTGCGTTGAGTAATTTCTTGAACATTGCAGGCGGCTGTTGCGGAACCACGCCAGCGCATATCAATGCGATTTACAACGAAGTCAAAGACTTACCGCCACGTCAACTTCCAGTACTGCCGCGCACCTTGAAATTGTCTGGCTTAGAGCCATTTGTGATTGATGATGACTCGCTATTTGTGAACGTGGGCGAGCGTACCAATGTGACGGGTTCTAAGGCCTTTGCTCGTCTGATTATCAACGAGCAATATGATGAAGCGCTAACTGTAGCGCGTCAGCAGGTTGAGAACGGTGCGCAGGTGATTGATATCAACATGGATGAAGGCATGTTGGACGCAATCAAGGCAATGACTCACTTTTTGAACTTGGTGGCATCAGAGCCAGATATCGCGCGCGTGCCGATTATGATCGATTCCAGTAAATGGTCAGTGATTGAGGCTGGGCTGAAATGTGTCCAAGGTAAAGCAATCGTCAACTCTATTTCCATGAAAGAAGGCGAGGAAGAGTTCATTCGTCAGGCGAAATTATGCAAGCGCTACGGCGCCGCCGCTATTGTGATGGCGTTCGACGAAAAAGGTCAGGCCGATACCTTTGAGCGTAAGATTGAGATTTGCAAGCGCGCTTATGATTTATTGGTAAAAGCGCTAGATTTCCCGCCGGAAGATATTATATTCGACCCGAATATTTTCGCGATTGCGACTGGTATTGAAGAGCATAACAACTACGCCGTTGATTTTATCAACGCGACGCATTGGATCAAACAGCATCTGCCTTACGCCAAGATTTCTGGTGGTGTATCTAATGTAAGCTTTAGCTTTAGGGGTAACGACCCTGCGCGTGAAGCGATTCACACCGTGTTTTTATACCATGCCATCAAGGCTGGCATGACCATGGGTATCGTCAACGCCGGTATGATGGGTGTGTATGACGATTTACCTGCGGAACTTAAAGAGCGTGTGGAAGACGTGGTGCTTAACCGTGTGGTTGACCCCAATAATCCACTAGCCGCTACTGAGCGCATGATTGAGATTGCCAGCACGCTTGTGGCTGGGGGTAAAAAAGAAGCGGCGACGCTAGAGTGGCGCGGCACGCCAGAAAACCCTGTGCCAGTTGAGAAGCGCCTGAGTCACGCCATGGTGCATGGCATTACCGAATTTATTGTAGAAGATACCGAAGAAGCACGGCAAAAAGTCGCAGCGGCTGGTGGCAGACCGATTCATGTGATTGAAGGCCCACTCATGGATGGCATGAACGTGGTCGGTGATTTGTTCGGCCAAGGCAAGATGTTCTTGCCGCAAGTGGTGAAATCCGCACGCGTGATGAAATCTGCTGTTGCGCACCTGATTCCGTTTATTGAAGCGGAAAAAGCGGCAGACGAAGCACGCACGGGGATTGTAGCTAAACCTAAAGGCAAAATGGTAATTGCAACAGTAAAAGGCGATGTGCACGACATCGGCAAAAACATCGTTTCTGTGGTGCTGCAATGTAATAACTTTGAAGTAGTGAATATGGGCGTCATGGTGCCTGCATCAGAGATATTAGCCATGGCTAAAGCCGAAAAGGCCGACATTATTGGTTTGTCTGGTTTGATTACCCCGTCATTAGAAGAAATGGCACACGTTGCGCGTGAGATGCAGCGCGACCCCTATTTCCAAAGTCAGCAAATGCCACTATTAATTGGTGGTGCTACTACTTCACGTGCCCATACTGCGGTAAAAATAGCACCGCATTACGATGGTCCGATTGTTTATGTGGCCGATGCTTCACGTTCGGTGACGGTAATGCAAAACTTACTCACGCCTGAAACACGGGGTGCTTATTTGGCTGAGATTCAGGCAGATTACGAAAAAGCGCGTACGCAGCATGCTAATAAAAAAGGCACGCCGATGTTAACTATCGCTGAGGCGCGTGCCAATAAAGCGGATCTTTCATTTGCAGGCGAAGATGCACCAGTGAAACCTAAATTCATCGGTCGTCGCGAAATTAAAAATGCAGACTTGAGCATCATTGCGCAATACATTGATTGGACACCATTCTTCCAAACTTGGGATTTGGCAGGTTTTTATCCAGCCATCTTGAAAGATGAGGTGGTCGGCGATGCCGCGACCAAAGTATTCAGCGAGGCGCAAGCTATGCTCAAAAAGATCATCGATGGCCGCTGGTTGACAGCTAACGGTGTCGTTGCTTTGCATCCTGCCAACAGGGTACACGATGATGACATTGAGATTTACACCGATGAAACGCGTGAGCAGGTTGCGTTTACCTATTACGGTATGCGCCAGCAAACCGTAAAACCTGTCATTGACGGCATTGCCCGCCCTAACCAATGTTTAGCAGATTTCATTGCACCTAAAGGTACCCCAGACTATATCGGCTTGTTCGCAGTGACGGCTGGCTTAGGCATTGAAAAGCATGAGAAGAAGTTTGAAGATGCACATGACGACTACAGCAGTATCATGCTTAAAGCCTTGGCAGACAGGTTGGCTGAAGCGTTTGCCGAGTATATGCATGAGCGCGTCCGTGTTGACTTCTGGGGCTATGCCCCGAATGAAAGCCTAAGTAAAGAAGCGCTCATTAAAGAGCAATACCAAGGTATTCGACCTGCCCCAGGCTACCCTGCCTGCCCCGACCATACGGTTAAACCAGATATGTTTAAGTTGCTACAAGCGGAGACTATTGGCATGGCATTGACCGAGTCATTTGCGATGTCGCCAGGCGCTGCGGTGTCAGGTTTCTATTTTGCACATCCAGAAAGTAAGTATTTCAGTGTGGATAAAATTGGCACAGATCAACTACAGGATATGGCAGAGCGTAGAGGGTTAACTAAAGACTATTTAGAGCGCTGGTTAGCACCGAATCTATCTTAAATTTCCAAAATTTTGTGGTTTAGAAACAAATAAAAATCTTATGCATATTCATATTTTAGGTATTTGCGGTACATTCATGGGCGGTATCGCAGTGCTGGCTAAGGCTGCTGGCTATAAAGTCACAGGCTGTGATGCCAATGTTTATCCGCCAATGAGCACGCAGCTAGAGGCGCAAGGGGTGGAGTTGATTGAGGGCTTCGACCCATCGCAAACAGCGCTCAACCCAGATATTTATGTGATTGGTAATGTGGTGTCACGCGGCAATCCTTTAATGGAAGCGATTTTAAATCAAGGCTTGCCGTATATTTCAGGCCCGCAATGGCTGGCAGAGAATGTGTTGCAGGGTAAGTGGGTGCTAGCAGTAGCTGGTACGCATGGCAAAACTACAACAAGTTCTATGTTGGCGTGGATATTGGACTATGCAGGCTTAGCACCAGGATTCCTGATTGGCGGAGTGCCTGAGAATTTTTCAGCATCCGCACGTCTGCCACAAACACCAGTACAAGATAAAAACAGCGTATCGCCTTTTTTTGTGATTGAAGCGGATGAGTATGACACCGCTTTTTTTGATAAGCGTTCCAAGTTTGTGCATTATCGTCCACGTACTGCGGTACTAAATAATCTTGAGTTTGACCATGCGGATATTTTTGAAGATTTAAATGCGATTGAAAAGCAGTTTCACCACTTGGTCAGAACAGTACCTCAACAAGGCTTAGTCGTTGTCAACGGTAAAGAAGCCAGTTTGCAACGAGTGCTCGATAAAGGTTGCTGGACACCTGTAGAGAAGTTTGGCACGGATGACGACTGGCATGCAGTTAATGCACAAGGCAACGGTAGTTTTGATGTTGTTTACAAAGGACAAATGCAAGGACATGTGGCTTGGGGGCTGTTAGGCGAGCACAATCGCATGAATGCACTGGCAAGCATTGCTGCTGCACGTCACGCTGGCGTTGCTGTTGAGGTCAGTATTGCTGCCTTAACCGCATTTAAGAACGTGAAGCGCCGCATGGAAGTGCGTGGTGAAAGTCGAGGTGTGGTGGTGTATGATGATTTTGCTCATCACCCAACCGCGATTGAAACTACTATTGCAGGTTTACGCGCGAAAGTAGGTGCGGCACGAATCTTGGCAGTATTAGAGCCTCGTTCTAACACCATGAAGCTAGGCGTAATGAAAAATGCCTTACCTGCTAGCTTGGCACAAGCTGACTTGGTATTTTGTTATCAGGCGAATTTAGGTTGGGATGCCGGTGCGGCACTTGCGTCAATCGCCAATAAAACGCAAGTACATGACGATCTGACGCAGTTAATTCTTGCCATTAAGCAAGTAGCAACCGCTGGTGACCATGTATTGGTGATGAGTAATGGTGGTTTTGGTGGTATTCATCAGAAATTACTCGATGCTTTAAAAGAAGTGTAGACATTTGGCAAAGCAACCTACAAAAGTAGCGTTACATTCATCGACCTCATTCATTGTAAAAATCAAATCAATGAGTGTGATGACGATTGCGCTCAGTATTTCTTTACTCGTGCATTTAGTGATTCTTAGTATCCATTTCGAACCAGAGCTTAAAAAATTTCGCGATAAGTTACCAGTATTAGAAGTGGTGCTGGTTAATACAAAAACAAAAGCAAAACCTGACAATACAGAAGTCTATGCGCAGGCAAATCTGGATCGCGGTGGCAATACAGATTTAGATCGGCAAATGAAAACGGCTTTACCTGCATTAAAACAGCAGCAAGCAGATGTGACACTAAAGCCAGTGGTGAATGTTAAGCAAAGTGCTAAGGCTAGTGAACAGCCATCAGATGAGACACAGGCACAAAAAAATGTAGCTGCGCTAGAAAAACAAGCACAAGCATTAATGACCCAGCTTGAGGCGAAGCACACGGTTGAATCTCAACCAGTACAAAAAGCCAAAGCAACAGAAGTAGATACTCTCCCACAGGAAAGCCAAAGCAAGAGAATTAATCTACAGGACATCACTGCGGCTGCGCTAGAAATGGACCGTCTAGAAGCGTTAATTGCCAAGCAGCAGGATGAGTATCAAAAACGACCTAAGCGCAAGTTTGTCGGTGGCCGCGCGCAGGAATATCGCTATGCGCTATATGTAGAAGCCTGGCGCCAAAAAGTAGAGAAGATTGGTAATCTTAATTATCCGGAAGCTGCAAAGAACTTAAAGCTGTATGGACAGCTACAACTAACTGTTTCAATTAAGGCCGATGGTAGTATTGAGTCTATAGAAGTTAATCGTAGCTCTGGGCATAAGGTGCTGGATGCGGCTGCTCAACATATTGTTGAGTTAGGTGCCCCCTATGCTAGGTTTCCTGAAGATGTGCGAAAAGAAATCGACGTATTGAGCATCACCAGAACATGGACCTTTACTAAAGAAGATAGTCTAGCAACGGAGTAACTTTGCGCGTGTTTTTTATATTGCTTTTGCGATAGACTCGTTATTTAAGCTGCTGTGCTTAGGTATATTAGTAATGTGCATCCTCTTAATAATTTCTTGAGCATTCATAACGTTTGCACTATTTCAGAACTTTCTAATTAACGGTTAACTTTTTAATGACTAGTCACTTCCAATATCACGTATTTTTCTGCTTAAATCAGCGCGAAGGCGGTGCAGCTTGCTGTATGGACAATGGCGCGGAACAGGCTTTTGATCACATGAAGTCACGTGTGAAAAAGCTCAACTTGAACGGTATGGGTAAAGTGCGCATTAACCGTGCTGGTTGTTTAGATCGCTGTAACGAAGGGCCTGTCATGGTAGTTTATCCTCAAGCCGTTTGGTACACCTTTGTGGATAACGATGATATTGATGAAATTATAGAAAGCCACTTAGTCAATGGTAAAGTGGTTGAGCGACTCTTGGTTTAATCTGCAGATAGGTAATAACTTATTAGATTAAACTTAATCTAACTTGGATTAAGCGCACACTCAATCAGTGTGTTCATATTCTCTGCCAACACCTGCTTCATTTTCGCATCAAGCGATGAGGTGTTGCTTTCACGCATAGCCTCACCCCAATGCGAATTTGGGAAATGCTTGTCATGCTCAAAGCGAGGGATCACATGCCAATGGATATGCGGGGTTTTATTACCTAAGCTGGCTAAATTTATTTTGTCAGGGTTGAGTGCTTCCCTTAATGCAGTTTCCACCGCAAACACCACTTTCATCATGCGCGCGCGGTCTTGCGGTGCTAAATCAGTCATTTCTTTAATATGGTCTAGTAATTCTACGCGACAATAAGCTGGGTAATCTTCATCGTTAAGCAACACCACACGGCAGAAATCATCTAACCATAATATTTCATGGGGTGTGGGTTCGCATAATGGGCAACTCATTTAATCCCTTTTATCACTAATGAAAATACGACGATTAAGAAGCAGTTAGCATTCGGTCTAGCGTGAGTTTTGCTAGTTTTGCTTCATGCGCTGGTACCTTAATCTGGTTCACGACCTTACCTTCCACCAAATTCTCCAGTACCCATGCTAAGTGTTGCGGGTCAATACGCGCCATCGTAGAGCATTCACACACTACATGGCTCATAAACTGTACAAGTTTACCTTCAGGTTTCATTTGTTCTGCTAGACGGTTCACTAAGTTTAACTCAGTACCCACCAGCCATTTTGTATTGGCAGGCGCATCACTAATCGTTTTCAAAATATATTCAGTAGAGCCTACATAGTCAGAGTGTTGGCAAACTTCAAACGGTGCTTCTGGGTGCGAAATCACAAATCCATCAGGGTGTTCTTCTCGGAATTTAGTGATATTTTGCAGGCGGAACATCTGGTGCACAGCACAATGACCTTTCCATAACAAAATCTTCGCATTCTTGATTTGCTCTACAGTTAAGCCACCTAGCGGTTGGTCAGGGTCCCACACCGGCATTTGTTCTAGTGGAATGCCCATTTTGTAACCGCTCCAGCGACCTAAGTTTTGGTCAGGGAAGAACAGCACTTTCTCGCGTTGTGCAAATCCCCATTCTAGAATTTTTGGTGCGTTGGTGCTGGTACACACAATGCCACCATGCTCACCGCAAAACGCTTTAAGGTCAGCAGCCGAGTTAATGTAAGTAATCGGCGTGATTTGCTCATCAAAATTAAGTACTTTATTCAGTTCGCGGTAACTGCGTTCAACTTTAGCAAGGTTTGCCATGTCCGCCATTGAGCAACCTGCGGCAAGGTCAGGCAAAATCGCGATTTGCTCTGGGCGGCTTAAGATGTCGGCAACCTCAGCCATAAAGTGCACCCCTAGAAAGACAATGTACTCCGCATCTAAGTTTTCCGTGTAGCGGGAGAGCTTAAGTGAGTCACCTGTGAAATCAGCATGGCGATACACACTTTCATGTTGGTAGTGGTGCCCTAAAATAACAAGGCGTTTCCCTAATTTCTCTTTGGCGGCAATAATGCGGCGCTGACAGTCCGCATCGTCTGCGGCTTGAAATTTTTCAAATTTAATTGGGGCGGCTGGTATGGTTGCAGTAGACATAGTGTTTTCTAAAAGTGCGCACGCTAAAGCGTATATTTTATAACGGAAACATAGAATAAGTCGACGAGCGGGATTCGCCCGTGCAGCGCTATTTTATGTTTTCTAAGGTTAATTGATGTCGTTGACCTAATATTCTCAATGCCTCTACATTGGTCCATGAAAACACCCGTTTTGCAGCTTCGCGCCAATCCACCCATTCATATTGCAGATGTTCGTCTGGTGCTAATGTAACGGGCAAAGGACTGGGAAGCACTAAGCCAAATAAGTGTTCGCGGTTCTCTGTGACGCCAGGCGCATAGCGATGGCGCCAATGAGGGTAAATTTCATACACATTTGAAACTTGCCAATCTTCCAAAGCGAATTGCTTTGCATCTATGCCTGTTTCCTCAGACACTTCACGAACGGCTGCCTGATAGGGTGTTTCATCACCCTCAATGCTACCCGTGACTGATTGCCAAAATCCTGCCTTATCTGCACGTTCCATAATTAACACTTTTAAATCAGGTGTGTGGATCAGTACAAGCGCAGAAACTGGGGTTTTATACGTTTTCAATGTGGACTGTTGGCCGTGTTAATAGTTTATGACTGAACCGTATTGGTTTTAGCAGCGCTAGTGAGGTTTTTTGGTAGTTGAAATACAACGCTTTCAACCACACCTTGCAACTCCTGAACATTACCCGCGCCAAAGTTCTGTAATTGCGCAATCACTTCTTTCACTAATACCTCTGGGGCAGAAGCACCAGCAGATACCCCTACTTTTTTCTTGTTAGCTAACCATTCTGGTTTTAAGTAACTGGCGTTATCCACCATATAGGCTTCAATGCCTTGGTTTTTTGCAACTTCACGCAAGCGGTTAGAGTTTGAGCTATTTGGTGAGCCGACGATAATCACCAAGTCACAATCTTGCGCCATGATCTTCACTGCATCCTGCCGATTTTGCGTGGCATAACAAATGTCATCGCTTTTAGGCGCGTTAATGTGTGGGAACTTCTCTTTTAGTGCGTTGATGACTAAAGCCGCATCATCCATAGAGAGTGTGGTCTGTGTTACGTAAGCCAGCTTAGTAGGGTCTTTCACAGTCAATACAGCAACATCTTCAGGCGTTTCTACTAAGTACATTCCGGTGCTGTTTGTCGTATCGCTTTCTTGATGATCGTCGGTGCTAGTTTGCTCAACTTGCCCCATTGTCCCCTCAACTTCAGGGTGGCCTTTGTGACCAATCATCACGATTTCCATCCCTGCCTTGCGCATTTTCTCAACTTCTATATGCACCTTCGTTACTAACGGACAGGTCGCGTCATAGGCAGTTAGTCCACGTGATTCAGCTTCTGCCCTGACCGCTTTTGACACGCCATGCGCACTAAAAATGACGATACTGCCACTAGGAATTTCATCTAACTCTTCAACGAATACTGCACCTTTGGCACGTAGCTCATCGACGACAAATTTGTTATGCACCACTTCATGGCGCACGTAAATCGGCGCGCCGAATTTATCTAAGGCTTGTTCCACGATAATAATGGCGCGGTCAACGCCCGCACAAAAGCCGCGAGGGTTAGCAAGTACGATGGCGACCTCACCTGACGATGTCTCGCCAGTAGGCCTGTGATTCAGAGTGGTTTGTTCAGGGTTCATATTTCATCAACATTCAAATTGCATCAAGCGCTGAGCGCATCAGGTATAATTGCTTCTTTTAAAATAATTAAATTAAAAAATATTTTCAGTGAGTCGGCATCACCCAATATTGGGTTAGCTGGCATTAAGTTAGCTGGACTATACATTTTTACTATGAAAAATACTGCAACCCTACTGATTACTTGCCCAGATACTAAAGGCATTGTCGCAGCAATCGCTGATTTCTTACTTCAGCACAATGCTAATATTTTACACGCAGACCAACATCAGGATGCGGAAAATAATCTATTTTTAATGCGCGTTGAATGGGATCTTACAGGATTCAATTTAAATGAAGCGAGCTTTAATCAGGCATTCTCTGAAGTTGCTAACAAATTTAGCATGCAGTGGCAGCTTAAATTATCTCAGCATAAAACGCGCGTCGCCATTATGGTATCTCAATATGACCATTGTTTAGCTGATTTGTTGCATCGTCATAAAAGTGCTGAATTGGCCTGTGAAATACCTTTAGTGATTAGTAACCATCGTGATACTGAAGCGCTAGTTAAATTTTATGGCATTGATTTTCATCATATTGAAGTCAATAAAGACAATAAGTCTCAAGCTGAAGCTGCTCAATTTAAGCTCTTTGCGGATTACAACATTGATTTAATCGTGTTGGCGCGCTATATGCAGATTTTATCGCCAGACTTTGTATCACGCTACCCGCAACGTATTATCAATATTCACCATTCTTTCTTGCCAGCCTTTATTGGTGCGCGACCTTATCACCGCGCATTTGAGCGTGGTGTTAAATTGATTGGTGCAACCAGCCACTACGTGACAGAAGTGTTAGATGAAGGTCCAATTATCGAACAAGGCATAGACCGCATCTCGCATCGAGATCAAGTGGAAGACCTAATTCAAAAGGGACGAGATTTAGAGCGTGTTGTCTTATCAAAAGCGGTGCGCTGGCATATTGAGAACCGTATTTTGTTATACGCGAACAAGACGGTTATTTTTGATTAAGAACATTCAATTAGTTAAGCCGGTAATTAATTAAGCTAGTCCAGTAAAAAAGCGCAGATTAATCTGCGCTTTTTTTATCAATTGTTTGTTAGCAACAATGTTGATTTACCAACCTAGTTGTTTGGCAATATATTTTCACCAGCAAATAAATCAGCAATCTCTTCACGCTTTCTGACTAAGTGGCACTGATCGTTATCCACCATCACTTCTGCGGCGCGTGGTCTAGTGTTGTAGTTACTAGACATGCTCATGCCATAAGCACCTGCAGACATAATTGCCAACAAATCACCTTCTTGTAATGCAAGGGCTCTGTCATGACCCAAAAAGTCGCCGCTCTCACACACAGGCCCTACTATTTCATAGATTGCTATATCTTCAGTGCGTGGCTTAACCGCTTTAATGTCGTGGTAAGCATCATAGAGTGCCGGACGCATTAAATCGTTCATCGCCGCATCTACAATCGCAAAGTTTTTGGTTTCTGTTTGTTTTAAATACTCAACTTTAGTGAGTAAGACGCCAGCATTTCCAACTAAAGCGCGACCAGGTTCAAACACCAGCTTTACATCACGATTACCTAGTTTTTCACGCATTGCTTTTGCATAAGCCGTAAATTCTGGGGGTGTTTCATCGCTGTAGCAAATGCCGATGCCGCCACCTAGGTCTATGTGCTGAATCTGTATATTATTTTCAGCCAATGCATCCACCAGCGCTAGTACACGGTCAAAAGCATCTAAGAACGGAGATAATTCGGTGATTTGCGAGCCGATATGGCAATCTACACCGTGAATCGCAATATTAGACATTTCTGATGCTTGCAAGTAAATGTCTAACGCATCTTCATAAGCTACGCCAAATTTATTATTTTTTAAGCCTGTAGAAATATAAGGGTGAGTTTTTGCATCTACGTTAGGGTTTACGCGCAATGAGACAGGTGCAATTTTTCCCATGTAGGTCGCCACATCGTTCAAGCGTATTAACTCACTAGCAGACTCTACGTTAAAGCAAAAAATACCAGCTTCTAATGCTGCGCGCATTTCGTCTGCAGTTTTACCTACACCAGAGAAAACGACTTTTTTAGGATCACCACCCGCAGCAATCACTCTTGCCAGTTCACCGCCAGATACAATGTCAAAACCAGCGCCCAGCTTTGCAAACAAATTTAAGATCGCAAGGCTAGGGTTAGATTTCACTGCGAAACAAACTAAGTGGTTTGCATCTTTAAAGCCAGCACTAAAGCGCTCGAATGCTTGTATGAGCGCAGATTTCGAATATACATAGCATGGTGAGCCAAAATTCTCGGCAATTTGGGTAAGTGCTACATTTTCAGCATGTAACACGTTATTTTTAAGGGTAAAAGTATTCAAAGTAATGTCTTAACAATAAGAGGTTGAAAAGCAGCCGATCTATTGACTGGATGAAGTTGGCTGTGGGTATGCTTGTTCAGGAATGTATAGTGGGCCCTTGGTGCCGCAGGCATTTAGAAAGGAGCTTGAAATTAGCAAGAATGTTATTAGCTTAATGTGCATACAAATCAGCCTTTAATGAAATATAAGAAATCATCCTGTTATTTTACCATTTTTCATACAGTCGTTAGTTTCCTACTAGCTCTAAGTAGAGACCGTTTATTCGGTTAAATTTACCACTTGTCGGATGCTCATAGACATTGGTGTCGATTAGTAAGAGGATTAGTATAAGCAAAAAAGGGGTTGTTATGAATATCTTGTTAAACAAATGTTGTCATCGTTTTAATGGTGTTAATGAGCTTCAGAATGGATTTACACTAATAGAACTAATGATTGTTGTGGCAATTATTGGAATCTTGGCTTCGATTGCTATGCCTGCTTATACGGATTATATCAAAAAAGGTAAGGCTGCTGAGGCTCCATCTAACTTGGCAAATTTGAAGGTAAGAATGGAGCAGTACTATCAGGATAATCGTACTTATGATGGTGGCCCGTGCGCTCCTGCAAGTGATGCAAAACATTTTGCTTATAGTTGCGACGAGGCAACTGCCACAACATTTGTTTTGGTTGCAGACGGTAAAGATGAAATGTCAGCTTTTCAATACAAGGTAGACCAAAATAACGTTAAATCTTCAATATACGATGGTGTTGCAGGTAATTGTTGGTTAACAAGCAAAGGTGCTTCATGTTAATGGGGTATTCAATACGCAAAGAGCTCGGTTTTAGTTTAGTTGAGCTATTGGTTGCCATCGCATTAATTGCCGTGTTGGTTGGTTTAGGTGTGCCTAGCTATCAAGAGTGGATAGAAAGCACGCGTATTCGTAGTGCAGCGGAGTCCATTCAGGGAGGTTTGCAATTGGCTCGTGCTGAGGCAGTTAAACGTAATACGCAAGTTCAATTTGTTTTTGCTGAAAATTCTGGATGGACTGTGGGGTGTGTAGTTCCGTTGGGTGATTTAGATGGTGATGGTGTGAGTGACTGCCCCAACGTTATACAAAGTCGCAAACAGAGTGAAGGGTCATCTGCAAGTGTAGCTGTATTAACAGATCCTGTTGATCAAGCTTCTGTTATATTTAGTAACTTAGGTTCAGTTATGCCAGCGTCATTCACCTCGGTTCAAGTCAGTTCTTCTGCTTCATCTAGTAGTCGTGTTTTGCGCGTTACAGTCGGCGTGGGGGGGGATGTCAGAATGTGTGACCCTACAGTTGATCCATCCTCAACAGATTCTCGCAAATGCTAAATATGCTAGAGGTATAAAGTGAATAATAAACCATATTTTTTGAATAAACGTTTGTATGCAAATGCAGCTAAAGTAAAAATGCAACAAGGATTCATGTTGCTAGAAGCATTGATTGCCCTTGTAATTTTTTCTATGGGAGCTCTTGCATTGGTTGGATTACAAGCAGCAATGGTAAGTAATACTACGAACGCTAAATATCGTGCTGATGCAAGCTATGTGGCGCAGCAAAGAGTAGGTCAAATGTGGGCAGACTCTGATAATGCATCCTTGTATCTAGAAGAGAATACGCTGATACCTGATCTGCTGCCTAATGGCAAGCGTACGGTTACACAGCCAAATATAAATCAATTTGTGGTGACAGTGACATGGCAAGCTCCTGGTGAGGACGAAGAGCATAATCTGATTGTGAACGCCACAATTGCTAAGGTTCTTTGAGATCTTGATCTCAATATATAGGTGTTAAATCAGGAGATTTTTGATGTTAATCAATACTGAAAAAAATGAGGCTAGACTCCTGAATTTCGATGGTTACAAACGAGCAAACATACGCGAACCTGAATTAGGTTTTAGTTTAATTGAGCTATTAGTCGGTCTTGTTATAGGTATGATGGTAACGCTAGTGATAATGCAGGTTTTCTCTGTATTTGAAGGTCAAAAACGTAGCACAACAGGTACAGCAGACGCCCAAACTAATGGCAATATCGCACTTTATAATATTCAACGAGACGTTCAAATCGCTGGATTTGGTTTGCCTACATTTGATAAAAAGAACTCTCCTTTTAAGTGTATTCCATCACCGACATATGATGACCCAGATACGCCTATAGTTGAGGACTTTGATATGTTTCCTATTACTATTATCGATGGTGGCTCAGGGAGTGATCAGGTTACTGTGCGTTATGGTGATACGACAACTGGTGGGATTTCGACTAAGATTCCTACGAACCCTACATTGCCAACCATTAGTGTTGATAACAATATGGGGTGCAAGCTTAATGATGTGGTAATGATAGTGAACGGAAGCACTTGTGCAATGACAAAAGCAAGCGCCATAAGCTCACCGGATACTACTAAAATCACAGTGGCACCTGATGTCAATGGAAAGGTGGCTAATGCTGCTAAGTCGGGAGCTAGCCTTTCTTGCTTAGGTAACTGGAATTCAATCACCTATGGGGTTAGTAACGGGGGACTCGTGCGCAATGGTGAGCTTAGAGTAACGGAAGTTGTAGATATCCAAGCGCAGTATGGTGTTTCAGATGCTGCAAGTAATAATAAAGTGACGACATGGGTTGATGCTACGGGTGGATGGTCAGCTGGCGGTTTAGTTAATGATAGGAACCGCATTAAGGCAGTACGCGTTGCTATTGTGGCTAGAAATGGACTGCTGGAGAAAGATAATGTTACCTCTAATGCGCCAGTAGCTTGGGTTGGTACAGTAGGTTCACCTGCGCCTATTATAGACCTGACAGGAATTCCAGATTGGCAGCGTTATCGATATCGTGTCTACGAGACTATTGTTCCAGTCCGCAATATGATTTGGTCAAAAAACACATTAGAGTAAATTCATGATGAACTCGCTTAATAATATGAATCCATTTTCAGATCAGGAGCTTAATAAGATGTTTAGTCAGCCCTCTGAAATAACTAAACAAAATGGAGTGGTGTTGTTTTTTTCTCTGATTGCTCTAGTGGTGATGTCTCTTGCCGCAGTTGCTCTGATTCGATCTGTAGATACCAACACTTTAATATCGGGTAATCTAGCATTTAAACAATCCGCCACTATTTCAGCTGATGCTGGGCTTGAAACTGCCCTTAAGTGGCTTGATACGAATCAGGCAGTGTTAGATGCTGACGATGTGGCTAATGGTTATTATGCCGCTCCTGCAGAAAAAGTAAATTCTGCACTAAGTGCAAAGTCACGCTTTAATAGTGGCTATAGCCTAGCTAGTGGTGTTGGCCTTAATAACGGTAAAGATAGTAGTGGCAATACAATCTCTTATGTCGTTGAGCGAATGTGCATACCTGGTACTGATTTAACGCCTCTGGTTGGCAAAGCTGAAGATAAATGTTTGGTAGGCGCTTCATCTACAAGCCCGAATGGTCAGGGAATTAAGCAGTATGGTAATGCGGGTGGCATACCATCGAGTTTAGGTGCTAGCCCAATGTTTCGGGTTACTGTACGGGTAGTGGGCCCTAGGAATACGCTTAGTTTTACTCAAGCATTTGTTTATTAGGATTAAATCATGAAAAAGTATTCACAGTTGCTGTTTGCGTCCTTATCAACAATAAGTCTTATTCTGTTGAGTATTATGGTGCCTATATCTGCATATGCTGCAACCGTTGATTTGGCAACGGTTCCTTTGGCAAATGCAACCACAACGAATGTACTGCCAAATTTGATGTTTATTCTGGATAACTCTGGCAGCATGAAGCAGGACTACACGCCAGATTACATTAGTGATGTTTTTAATAACCCTGCGACGAATGACCGGAACTGTCGTGATAGTGGTGACGATGGTACATCTGGTTCATCAGGTACACTGGGCGATGTTTTCTCTGGGGTTGTAAGCGGTACTACTCGCATACTTGATATGTGTGTAGTGGGAGATGTGCCATTTATGAATAGTGATATGAATAGCCAATACTATAACCCAGCTATTCGTTACATTCCTGGGGTTGATGCAGATGGTCAAAGTCGAGGTGATCAAACTAATCCTGCCAATGTAAGAACAGACTCTTACAATAAGCAAAATACGACTCAGTTATTGACAACGACTAACTTCACTGACATCACTAGCCAATACCCTGACCGTGTATGGTGCACAAAACAAAATCCAACTGTTGCTGAATTGACTGATGCGACTGTTTGCCGAAAAAATAGCGATTATCTTTATCCAAATGCAACTTATAAGTATGGCCGCACTTCTGGTGTGCCAGATCAACAGATGACTGCGGGAATGTTGGGTAATGTAATTAAAGTGTTGGGTGGGCCATATTATTATTCAGTTTTGCCAACTGAATATTGCCAAGAGGCCGAGCTTGTTAATTGTGTCTCGTCTTCAACATCTACTACAGTGGCTGGTGTGGCCTATACCTTTCCAGCTAAATCTCGCTGGTGTAGTAATACTGCATTGACTAATTGTAAGTCGACGCGCTCTGGAGCTTATGTATATCCGCGTTATGTTGGAGCTACTACTGCCGGTGTGGCCGCGGTTGGTTCGTTTGTAGTTTCGGGTGCTAGTAGTGGTACCACTACGGTCAGCAACGTTAAAGTGAATAGTATTGACATTATGGGGGGCACCGGTACTGGATGCGGCACCGCATCATCTACCTCTTCAGGAACTGCATCAACGAGACGTAATGCGCTTGCAAATGCAATTGTTGCTAAGATTAATAGCTGTATTTCTAATCCCGAATACACAGCAGTTTCTGATGGTGCTAGTAGTCCTAAAATCACTATCACATCTACAGTCGCTGCAGGTGCTAATGGGAACGGAACTGTTCAAATTGCCGGCTTCACCAACGGTGCTTCTGTTGGTACTGTTGTGAATGCTAGCGGTGGTATTACAAGCTCATCTATGGCCCCTTACACTTTTTCGCGTACTGATATTACTTCACTGAATAATAGTTATCCTAAAGCAACTAGTCGTACAGATTGTTTAGGGACAGATTGTACCTATGCAGAAGAAATCACCAATTTTGCTAATTGGTATACCTATTACCGCACTCGTATGCAGGCGATGAAAACTTCTGCAAGCTTGGCTTTTAAGCCGATTGATAATCGATATCGGGTGGGCTTTATTACAATTGATAATCAAAGTAACAACTATTTGCCAATCAACAAGTTTGATGCAGGGACTGCTAGTAGCCAAAAAGAGTTATGGTATGCCAAGCTTTTTGGTATAACACCTAGTAGTAGCACACCTTTGCGCTCAGCACTTGCAATGGTCGGTCGAATTTACGCAGGAAAAAAACCAGTAGGCTCCTCTGATCCTGTGCAGTATTCTTGCCAGCAGAATTTTGCATTATTAACAACAGATGGCTATTGGAATACAGATAGTGACACTAGCGTCAAAGACATAGGCGGTGGGGGGCAAGTAGGTAATATGGATAGTGCGAGTACACGCCCTATGTACGAAGGCCCTACTGCTAGTTCTAATAGCTTGGCTGACGTGGCTAAATATTATTACGATACAGATTTACGTACAAGTGGTTTGAGTAACTGTACTGGTGCATTAGGGCTTGATGTTTGCGAGAATAATGTGTTTGTAAGCGGTAGCGATAATAACCCTAAGCAGCATATGACCACCTTTACCTTGGGGTTAGGGGTTGATGGAACACTTATGTATAGCAGTGATTACAAGACCGCAACATCAGGTGACTTTTATAATCTTAAGAATGGTTTGGGTAACCCTACTGTCAATTGGCCTAAGCCTGTCGCTGATACAGAGACAGCAATAGATGACCTTTGGCATGCTGCTGTTAATGGGCAAGGTACTTATTTTAGTGCTAAAGATCCAGCACAGCTTACTAAAGGGTTAAGCGATGCCCTTTCGCAAATTAATGCGAAAATCGGTGCAGGTGCAGCTGCGGCAACCAGTACACTAAATCCTGTACAGGGCGATAACTATGCTTATTTGGCTAGCTATACGACAGTTAAGTGGTCAGGTAATTTAGAGAAGCGAACTATTAATATTGATACGGGGGAAGTGAGCGAGTCTTCAGAGTGGTGTGTAGAAGATATTGTCACTGCCTCATGTCCTTCGCCAAGCTCGATTGTTGCTGAGCCGAGTGGCTCTAGTAACAAATACTATTGTGTCACACCAAACGCTACAAGCTGTGTTGGCGGTGATTTAGATGGTACTAATTGTAAGGTGGAAGTGAAAGCTTCTTGCGAGGGGAAAATGGCAGAAAAAGTAGCATCCGGTACCAGACGTATTTATATGAATAGTTCTGGTTCACTAGCTAGCTTTACCTATTCTAATATGAACGCTACGCAGCAGTCATATTTTAAACAGCCTTACCTAGCTACGCGTTTGAGTCAGTGGACATCTTTAGATGCTAGTACACAACAACCTATTGCTAAAGAGGTGAACTTAGTAAACTTTTTACGAGGAGAAACTGTGTATGAAGACCGTAGTACCAATACGGCTTTGAATCGCCTATTTCGTTATCGCGAGGCCTTTTTAGGTGATGCGCTTGAGTCTTCACCAGTGTTTGTAGGCAAGCCCGTATTCAAATACAGTGAAAACAACTATCCCAGTGGTATAGATGAGGGCCGAGGACGGACAGTTTACATTGGTACTAATGATGGTATGTTGCACGCATTCAATGCTGATACTGGTGAAGAGCGTTGGGCTTATGTGCCAAGTATGGTCATTCCTAATATGTGGAAGTTGGCGGATAAGAATTATGCAACTATGCATACTAATTATGTTAATGGAGATGCAATTGTTTCAGATGTTTACGACGGAAGTTCTTGGAAAACTATTTTAGTCGGGGGATTGAATGCTGGCGGCAAAGGATATTATGCGTTAGATGTTACAAATCCAGAATTACCTATTTTATTGTGGGAGTTTGGAAATACAGATTGTGATGGTTGCAATCGAACAGATAATGACTTGGGTTACAGTTATGGGAACCCAGTAATTACAAAAACTCCCGAAGGCAAGTGGGTGGTAGTACTGACCTCTGGCTATAACAATACAGGCGGTAGTGAGCATGGTAAAGGTGTGTTGTATGTGCTGAATGCGCTTACAGGTGTTCCACTTATTCCAAAAATTAGTACTGGAGTAGGTAGTGATGAGACGCCAAGTGGACTTGCTAAGATTATTGCTTGGTCTGATACTGAAGATGCTGAACAAAACAACACCTCTCATCTAATCTATGGAGGTGATTTGCAAGGAAACTTATGGCGTTTTGATATTAGTGCTACCCCTACGGGGCCCAATCCTAAACTTGTGGCTGTGCTTAAAGATCCTTCTGGTAATGTGCAACCGATTACCGCAAAGCCAGAGCTAGGGAAAGTAGGAGACTTCCGTGTTGTATTTGTTGGAACAGGTAAATATCTTGAAGTTAGCGACTTGATTGATAAGCAGCAACAGTCACTTTATGCGATTAAAGATAGTGATGGTGGGACTATAATTAATCCACGTGATAGCTTGGTTCAACAAACCCTTAGCGCACCTAGTTCAACACGTACAGGTTCAGCAAATAATGTAGACATGACGAATGGGAATGGCTGGTATGTGGATTTTTATGTTCCAGCAGCTTCAGATAACTCTACAGCCGCTGAACGTCAAAATGTGGCAGGTCAGTTAGTTGCTGGTACTTTGCTTGTCCCAACTACAATACCATCTAATGCTGTTTGTTCGCCAGGAGGGTATAGTTATTTTAATTACTTCAGCTATGACACCGGCAAGCCGCCAAATCTTTCGAGTGGGCTTGTTTCAACTAAAACCAATGCTCCAATCGTTGGGTTTAATGTAATGTACATTAAAGGTAAACCAAAGGTATCTGCAGTAACTGCAGACGCGAAGTTTGACCCAATTGCTACGGAATTTAATGAGGGTAATGCCAAGTTCCAAAGTAAGCGGGTAATTTGGCGAGAGTTGCTAGATTGAACTACAACTGATTAATTTAAAGAGCGGCTTTAAACCGCTCTTTATTTTTTAGCTACCAGCTGGTAGCTTGGTCTGACGAGTTAAGGTGTGGTTTCGTGGTAATGTTAGATACAACTTGTTCGAGAATACTTCCATTTTTCTCCGTTTTACGAATCTTTATTGGCAGATTTTTATAGTCAGTTGCCAGCCATAGCTCTGTTTTCTCATCATTACCATCAGTTTTTGTTAGATGTATAGCATTAAGTGCGCCAAACTTTGAATAAATGATTTCCTCTCCTTCAAAGTGATAGCTGTAGTTACGTAATGATTTACCGTTAGTTACTCTGATAATTGTGGACTCCAAAGGAGGAGTAAACATAAATTGGTACATGAAGCTTAATAAGTCTTGTGTACCTTCAGGTAATGGTTCTGATTTTTTACCTTTTTTACTTGTCATTTCAATGACACCATCAGACCACAATAAATGTGCGTATTGGTTTTTTTCAGTCTTACCACCATATTGATAAGCGTAATAATTTGGTTTTAAGCCTTTTTCATCAACATTACCTTCACTGTATTGCTCAAGTTTACTTAGAAAAAGTGAAGCGACCCCTTTTGCCTCGGTAATGCTGGTTAACTGATAGGAATTTCTACGCAGGCTCATATTAAAAGTAATCTTTGTGACACCAAGTACACCTGAGTCACCACCACGCGTGACTTCAAATTCGGTTTCTACGTATTGATAAGCCGTCGTTATATCTGTGTTGACGCTACTGGCAGTTTCAGTAATTGTAGTATTTTCTATCGTGCTCTCTGCAATTAAGCCTTCACTTTGAGGTCTGGTATCAGATTTTGTATTGGTTTGATTGTCAGAATCAAGTGGATTGGTATTGGGGGTTTCAGTATTTAACACGCTCGTAGGTACTTCCGAATCTAGTGTTGGTTCATCTGTATCAGGAGCTGTTGACTTTTGTGTAATTGGGTTCGGGCGCTCCTGAGGAACGTATGGTTTGATAGGCCTTTTCTCTGGAAGTGCTTTTACCAAGCGAACATTAATGGAGGTTAGATTTTTAATATCTGATGGAAGTGAAATTGAATAGCTGGTGAGCAATAATATATGCAAAGCCATAGAAATAAAGGCTGCAATTAGTAGCCATTTATTTTGGGCAAAGCGTAATTTTAAGGTGCTCAGTATCATGTGGCTTTGCTATGAGTGATGTTTAAGTTGATGACGCTGAATCAATTTTTTCTGAGCTAATATTAAGTAACTGATGAGTAATCAGTCCATTTACTACACCAAAAAACAATGCTGCTAGTGCAAAAATTGGGATTAAATAAGCAACGCTGGCATGTGGAATCAGCCATAGCCTTACAATCATTAGCTGTCCTGCAATGTGTGCAAAAGCCGCTATCATGCTTAATGATACCGCACCAAAGTACTTTCTTGGTAAGTGCATACTAAGACACAACACACCTAAACTAAATAGTGCGCCGGCTAGACTCAGTATGAAAGTTGGCGATAGAAATTGACCTAACAATAAACTGCTGGCAAACACACGGAGTATGCTTACCCAAGCGGCACTCGTAAAGTTGTATTTATATAGTACATATAAAGTCACAATGTTTGCGATACCTGGCTTAACGCCTGGTAAAGGGGATGGAATCAGTGCTTCTAACATATGTAGCGCAATAGCAAATGCTGCAAGTTTGGCTATTCTGTGATCATCGAGGGTAGTGTTAATCTGCATTTAATCGTATATTTATGATTGATTGCGCTATTTTTACACTAATAGTTAAGTGAGTCGTAGTGTTTTGTTTCGCCAACTAGTTCTAAACTTAGTTGGTTCGGTAAGCAAATAGCAGCCTGACCTGATCGTGATAACCAGCCTTGGTGCACACAGTATTGATTATGGCATGGGGATTGGGCAAATCTGGCTTTGCCGTTCATGATGCTAATTGTGGCGTTGCCTATCGTTCCTTTGACATGAATATCACGTTGTTGATTAAGGCTGTAGGTGCCATAAATGGTATCACCTAGGCGGATTTGAACTGTGGTCGCATGCTCATGTGACCACAGTTGTTGGAACAGAACGATGATCAACACGCTGCTGGCAACAAATATGAGCCAATCACCAATGAGCATGGCACTTGTTATCGCTTTAATGTTGCGTAGTAGTTTGAACATACGCATGCTTCTTAAAATCTTGATCCAGCCAAGTGAGTTTATTTTGCATTTCCTTGGTGACAAATACTTGAGATGATTGATTAATCACCATAAAGTGATTAATACCCATCGCAGCAGCGATTTTTGATTTGCTTTCAGCAGGCTCAATAAAAATGGGTTTTGATGCAACATCAGAAAGTACGCCAGCTTGCGAATGATATGGTGCTTGCGGAGGAATTAGTACTGTTACTGCTTGCGTATGTTGGACTGGATAACCTGTGCGCGGATCAATGATGTGACAATAGCGTTTACCATCTAACATGAAGTAGCGTTGATAATCACCAGACGTACCAATTGCCCAGCCATCAAGTAAATCAAGTGTGGCAATCGCAGAAGGTTTACGCGGATGTTGTATCCCTACCCGCCAAGGCTTATCTCCATGCTGACCAAGTGCAATGATATTGCCACCAATGTTAATGAGCGCATGCTTAACATGCTGCTTGCGCAAGTAGCGTACTGCGCTATCTAAGGCATAGCCTTTTGCATAGCCGCCTAAATCAAGCTTAACACTACTATTTGTGCTGTAAGCAGAATTATTCGTCACAACAATATCATCCATACTAGGGTTTGCACTGACTAAGGCGCTGATTTTCTTATCATCGACACTGGTTGCGGCAAACTCATCTGCCTGAAACCCCCATGTGCCGATTAAATGACCGATGGTTGGATTGAACAAGCCATTCGATTGTTTTGATAGTTTTTTTGCATCTTGCAGAACTTCTATCATGAGAGGGCTGATGTTTAATGGCTTGCTTTGGGAGGCGAAGGCTAAGTTGAGCGCGCCTAATTCACTGACTTGGTTGTCAGAAACGGGCTTCCATGCGTGTAACTGATGATGCAAGTGCTGAAAATCTTGCAAGATTTCATTTGAAAGAGTTTTAGCACGGTCTTCTGGTTCACCATAAATGCTAATATCAACCAGCGTGCCAAATACGTAGCTTTGGCTGTGGTAGAGCGGCGGTTTGTGATAAACAATGAATCCTAATATTGCAATGCAGCATATCGCTACAGTCAATACGGTGCTCAACCCTTTACGCATTTATTGGAGCTGTTGTTGCTCTAAAGCATTGATAAAGAGGCTGGCTGGATTGCAATCGGTTTGGTTTGCAATTTCGACCATACCAGTAGGGCTTGTTACGTTAATTTCTGTCAGGTGCTCACCAATGACATCTAAACCTACTAAAAATAAGCCTTCTTGTTTCAGTACTTTTCCTACAGTCATTGCAATGTCACGGTCTCGACTAGTGAGCGGCTGAGCCACACCAGTACCTCCTGCAGCTAAATTGCCACGTGTTTCACCAGCCATTGGAATCCTTGCAAGTGTATATGGTAATGGTTCACCATCAATCACAATAATGCGTTTATCACCTTGTACAATCGCTGGTAGGTAACGTTGTGCCATGATAGTACGGGTGCCGAACTCGGTGATGGTTTCCAATATCACACTGATGTTAGGGTCTTGCAGCGTGAGCCTGAAAATACTGCTACCGCCCATGCCGTCTAAAGGTTTCACTACAATATCTTCATGTTTCTTTAGAAAATCACGAATGAGTGTTTGATTGGAAGTGACTAAAAACTCAGGTGCAAATTGCGGGAAGCGTGTGACTGAGAGCTTTTCATTCCAACCGCGGATCGCCACAGGGTTGTTCAATACGCGAGCGCCCTGATTAGCTGCTATTTCAAGTAAGTAGGTGCTGTAAAGATACTCGTTATCAAAAGGAGGATCTTTGCGCATGATAATCGCATCAAAATCACAGGGGGCGAACTCTGCTTTCTCAGAAGTGATATAGTTTTTTTCAGTAAAGTTAAACTTCTGTACATAAATTCTAGCTTGTTCGCCACGCAGGAAAATATCATGTTGCAAGCTCACAAATAGCTCATGACCACGTTGACTAGCCTCTCGCATAATGGCGAGGCTAGTATCTTTATAGCTTTTTAAGCTTTCAAGCGGATCCAGAATAAAAACTAGTTTCATGTACAGACTTTATTGATTTAAAGGGTCTTGTTCTTGCAGCTCAATTGCAGCAGCCAGTAACGCTAAACGTGCGACTACACCATACGCATAAAAGCGGTTAGGGGTGGCATCTGGCGCGCCTGCACAGTCAGGTAGCGTGCAAGGTTTTTCAAAAGCCAACGGCACAAAGTGTGAGCCTGGCGCATTCAGATTTTCATCTACGCCTCTACCAGTGTGTACACGGTAAAAACCGCCAATCACAAAGTGATCCATCATATAGACTACTGGTTCTGCAACCGCATCATTAATGCTCTCAAACGTGTAAACACCCTCTTGAATAATCACTTCAGTGACTTCTAAGCCTTCCTTAATCACCGACATTTTGTTACGTGCCTTGCGGTTTAGGCCACGTACGTCATCAGGGGATTTGACAGTCATAATGCCCATGCCATAGGTGCCGGCATTGGCTTTTACAATCACAAATGGCTCTTGGGATACGCCGTATTCTGCGTATTTAATTTTAATCTTTTCAAGCAATGATTCAACTTTAGCAGCGAGGCAGTCTTCGCCAGTGCGGTCATTAAAGTCAATTTCGCCACATGTTTCAAAATATGGATTAAGCAACCATTCATCTATACCTAGCAATGCCGAGAACTCATGTGCAACACGGTTATAAGCAGCAAAGTGTTGTGATTTTTTGCGTGTACTCCAGCCTGCGTATAGCGGCGGAATTAAATCTTGTTCTAAATCTTTAAGAATGTCAGGAATGCCACCGGATAAATCATTATTAAGCAAAATTGCACAGCTATCAAATGCGGTAAGATTGGTAGTGCCTAACTTTGATGCTGGCAACTTGATGCGGTTGCCTTCGCGTACCACAGGTTCTAACAATAGCGGCTGACCATCATGTGTTTCTAGTAAGGTAGGTTCGGTGATTTCTGGTGAGATTGAGCCGACCCTTACGTCCATGCCTGCTTGTTTTAAGATATTTGCAAGCTCAACTACGTTGCGCAGGTAATAAGTATTGCGGGTGTGATTCTCGGGAATGATAAGTAAGCGGCTTGCCTCTGGGCAAACCTTCTCTACCGCGACCATGGCTGCCTGAACACATAAATGCAAAAATTCTGGATTAAGGTTGTTAAAGCCACCTGGAAATAAATTCGTATCAACAGGTGCTAATTTGAAACCAGCGTTGCGTAAATCAACAGACGCATAGAATGGCGCCGCATGGTCTAACCATTTTGTACGAAACCAATGCTCAATTCTTGGCATGGCATCCAGCATGCTTTTTTCAAGTGATAAAAGTGGGCCATTGAGAGCTGTTGTTAAATGCGGAACCATATTTTCCTTTTTTAAACTTTAACGCGGTTAGTTAGGGTAATCGCTATGCCAATACAGTGCCGTTTTAAGTAATCACTTGGTGAGCCTGTGCATCAGCATGGTAGCTACTTCTTACCATGGGGCCACTGGCTGTATTATTAAAGCCCATCGCGTCTGCTTTTTGTTTTAAAGATTCAAAAATATGAGGTTCAACATAACGCATCACTGGTAAATGATGCACGCTAGGCTGTAAATATTGCCCCAGTGTCAGCATGCTGACATGATGCGCGCGTAAGTCTTGCATCACAGCTAGAATTTCCTCATCAGTTTCGCCCAAACCTAACATCAAGCCTGATTTGGTTGGGATGTGTGGATACATTTCACTAAATACTTTTAATAAGTTTAATGAGTTCTGATAGTCAGAACCTGGTCTTGCTTGTTTGTATAGTCTTGGTATCGTTTCAAGGTTGTGATTCATCACATCAGGCGGAGCCTTGCGAAGAATTTCAAGTGCAATATCTAAGCGACCGCGAAAATCTGGGACTAATATTTCAATTCTGATATTGGGTGAGTGTGCACGTACCGCTTGGATACAATCAACAAAATGTTGTGCACCACCATCCAGCAAATCGTCACGATCTACGCTGGTAATGACGACATAATTGAGCCGCATCTGTGCAATCGTTCTCGCTAGATTTTCTGGTTCATTCACATCTGGAGGTAGCGGTTTACCGTGTGCGACATCGCAAAATGGACAGCGACGTGTGCAAATATCGCCCAGAATCATAAAGGTTGCAGTGCCACTACTAAAGCATTCACCGATATTGGGGCAACTGGCTTCCTCACAAACGGTATGCAGATTATTCTCACGCAATACACGCTTGATCTCTTGATAGCGTGCGCCATCAGGTGCTTTCATGCGTATCCAGTCAGGTTTGCGCTGAATTGGCTGCGGAATGATTTTAATGGGAATGCGCGACGTCTTTGCCGCGTCAATTTCTTTTACCCCAGCAACTTTTGGTGTGGGCGTTTTATTAGGGGTTACGTTCGTCATGCAAATGCTCTAGTTTGCTGGTAAGCATTGCTACAAGTTGCTCACCAATGGTTTGTATATTGGCATCAATGCCCAAGTCTTTAGTTTGTGTCACTGCAAGCCCTTTGTAACCACAAGGGTCAATCGCGCTAAATGGGCTTAAATCCATGTCTATATTAAGGCTTAGGCCGTGATAGCAACAATTGTTTTTAACACGTAGCCCTAATGAGGCTATTTTTGCCTCGTCTGAGTTAGCTAAGCTTACATAAACGCCAGGCGCATCTTTTTTTGCTACTGCGTTTACTTTGTATTGGGCCAGTAATTCTATCACTGTATTTTCTAGCAAGCTGACTAAACTACGTATATTAAGATTGCGTCTTGATAGGTCTAATAACACGTAAATGATGACCTGCCCAGGTCCATGATAGGTGATTTTGCCACCACGGTCCGTATTCACGATGGCAATATCATCACGGGAAGGTGGTGCGACCTGTTTACGGTTGAGTCCTAGTGAGTAAACAGGAGGGTGTTCAGTGAGCCATATTTCATCGGCTGAATCTAACCCTCTAGCTGTTGTGAATTGTTGCATCGCCTCGCATGTTGCTTCAAATGAGGTAACGCCTAAATTTCTAACAATGATATTGTTTAACATCACTAATGGATGAGTAACTTAAAGCGTGTACTTCACTAATGGGTGTGATGTTAACAAGCGATAAACATCATCAAGCTGGGCCTGCGAAACGACATCAACAGAGCATGTCAAACTGATATATTTACCACTAGAACTTGCACGCATTTCGATATGTTCAGCATTAAAGCTTGGCACAATCGTTTGAATCAAGCTAATAATCGTCGTCGAGAATATTTCTTGTGTTTCCCCCATCACCTTAATAGGAAATCGACAGGGGAACTCGATGAGTGGTGGTGTTACTTGTGGGTCGATATCAGTCATCTTAATTGCGTTTAATTTTGTTAAGTTGTTATTGCATCATTAATTTAATAGAGTCCCAAGCCCGACCAAATAAGCCTGCTGCAGCGACTGACTTATTTGCAACTAATGCACGTTCGCTGATGGTTCTGCCATTGAGTACAAACTTAACCTGGCCAATCACTTGACCTTTTTTGATTGGGGCAATCAGTGGCTGTGTACTTGAAACAATCGCTTTAACATTGGCGTACTCACCTTTTGGTAGCGTCAAGTAAAGGTCACTTGCTACAGTTGATGAGATTTCATTTGCATCGCCTTTCCAAACCTTAAGTTTACTCACCGCTTGGTTTTGTTTGTATACCAAAGTTGAGTCAAAGAATTGAAATCCATAGTTCAATAGTTTTTGGCTTTCAGTGGCACGCGCTGTGTCAGTCGGAGCACCTAGAATCACTGAAATATGACGTGTATTATCGCGTTTTGCCGTAGAAATTAAACAATAACCTGCAGACTCGGTATGGCCGGTTTTCATGCCATCTACGTTAGGGTCTAGCCATAAAAGACGGTTGCGGTTTGCTTGTTTAATATTGTTGTAGGTATATTCTTTAACAGAGTACAGGCGTTTGTATTCTTCTGGAAAGTCGCGAATTAGTGCCATGGCTAAGGTCGCTAGATCTTCTGCCGTGGTGTAATGTTGTGGATCTGGTAACCCAGTAGCATTCATGTAATGCGTGCTCTTCATGCCTAAACGTTGCGCCTCTTTGTTCATCATTTGCGCAAACTGTTGCTCTGTACTCGCAATGCCTTCGGCCAGCGTAATTGATGCATCATTACCTGAAACAATAATCATGCCATGTAGAAGTTCATCAACAGTGGCAGGTTTATTAGGCTCGATAAACATTTTTGAGCCTTCAGTTTTCCAAGCATGTTCGCTTACAGGTAGCGTTTGGTTTAGTTGTAAATGGCCGTTCTTAACTGCTTTAAATACGAGGTAGGCAGTCATGATCTTTGTGAGTGAAGCTGGCTCTACACGCATGCTCGCATTGTGCTGTGCAACCACATGCCCATTATTAAAATCTTTAAGTAAGTATGCCTTAACCGCTAAACTTGGCGGTGGTGCAATCTGTGCAGCACCGGCATGTGCTAAGTTTGTGAAAGAGGTAATAGCCAAAGTAATGGCTAAAGAAGAATTGGTAATAATGCGCGTTAAGCTGTATTTTTTGATGATATGCATGAGATTCAATGGTTGGGTTTACTGATTGGTAACAATGGCTGATATATTTAGCTGGCTTCGTACTTTGTTTGCATGAATGTCTGCTTCTCTTTTACTTGAAAAAGGACCTAATTTGACACGATGCAAACCATTATTATACACGTTAGTGACGGCTGCATCGCCCGCAAGGTCTAGGTCCATAATTTTCTTTTGTAACAATTCACCATTGGCTTCACTCTTAAAAGCACCTGCTTGTACGTAATAGCCAGAGGGCGATATTGCTTTACTGGGCGCTGATTGGGAAGTCAACGTGTTATTAGTATTGCTTGAGCTTATTAATTCAGTTGTTTGAGCTGTGCTAGTGCTGGATGGTTCTACAGCTGCAACATTCGTCTTAGCGGCAATGCTTAAAGCTTCTGGGCTGGTATCAATCGCAGTGACCTCTACTAGCCCGCTGCCTTGGGCGACTAAACCAAGTTTATAGGCGGCCGCATAGGACAAATCAATTAAACGATCATGTTTAAAAGGGCCTCTGTCGTTGACTCGTACGACCACAGCACGTCCATTGGTAGGATTCACTACTTTTACATAGCTTGGAATCGGTAAAGTGGTGTGTGCTGCGGACATGCCGTACATATCATAGACTTCGCCGCTAGAGGTTTTTCTACCGTGATAGCGCTTTCCATACCATGACGCAACACCTTGTTTTGAATAAGGTGCATAGGTTTTCATCGGAACATATTTTTGACCTAAAGCTTGATAGGGTTTGTTGCTACTGACGAGCGGCTTTTCTGTTCTAGGTTCGGCATCCGGAATGCTAGCAATATCAATTGAGGTGTTGTCGCCAGGGCCATCATCAAGGTAATAACCGCCTTTATTACTAGACTCTTTAGATTGTTTTGCTGGTGGGCTTTTGGTGTTTGTTGATTCAGGTTTTGTGCTGTTTGTACTGGCACAACCAGCTAACAATACCAACCACAAAATAATGAAGCTTTTTTGGAAAATAACCATTGAATTCCTCCTCTGCAATACAAGTAACTAGGTTGCAACGAGTTTTTTATGCGTGTGTATGCTCATCAGTATGCCAAAACCTAGGTACAGTGTCACCAGCGAGGTGCCACCATAGCTAATTAACGGCAATGGTACACCAACAACAGGTAATATGCCGCTTACCATTCCCATGTTCACGAATGCATATGAGAAAAAGTTAAGGGTAATACTACCAGCTAATAGTCTAGAAAATGTGTTTTGCGCCTGTGATGCAATCACTAATCCACGGGCGATAATCAAGCTGAATAGAGTGAGTAGTAACATATTGCCTAAAAAGCCAAATTCTTCACTAAAGACAGCAAAGATAAAATCCGTAGTGCGTTCTGGTAAAAAGTCGAGTTGCGTTTGTGTGCCATTGAGCCAGCCTTTGCCCGCGCCGCCGCCAGACCCAATCGCGATAATCGCCTGAATCGTATGATAACCAGCGCCTAATGGGTCTTGGGTGGGGTCAAACAGAATTTCAATACGTTTTCTTTGGTACTCATGCAATAACGACCAGAAAACAGGCATAAGTGCGAGTAAAGAGGCTGATGCTATTAATAGAAACCGCCAACTTAAGCCGGCCAAAAATAATACATAAAAGCCTGAAGACGCAATCAGTAATGATGTGCCTAAGTCAGGTTGTTTCATAATGAGTGCGACAGGAATTGCTAGCAATACGCTACCAACCACAAAGTTACTGGCGCTAGGTTTGCCTTCTCTACTGGCAAAATACCAAGCGAGCATCATTGGTACGGCAATTCTCATTAATTCAGAAGGTTGAATTTGCATGAAGCCTAAATTTAGCCATCGGCGCGCACCATGACTGATGGTCCCGAACAGTGCGACACCTATCAGTAGCAATAAGCCAAGGATGTAAAGTGGACGCGCCGCACGCTCCAGATTCAGCGGTGAAATGTTGGCGGCTAGCCACATCGCACCCAGTGCCACAGCAACGTTAACGCCTTGTGCATAAATGCGTGAAAAGTCTTGGCCTGATGCACTGTAAAGAACAAATAAACTTAATAACAGAGCAAAAAACAGGCAAGCCATTAAGAATGAGTCGAAATGCTTGAATAGAAAATGAAAGATTTTGCTAATCATGGAATTCTTCTTCTGAGGTAGTCGTGGTGCCAGTTGCGCTTGCTGGTAATGGTTCCGCCACAGCCGCAGGTTCGATTGCCGGCGTTTTTCCTAATAAGTAATAGTCCATGACTTTTCTTGCGATAGGCCCAGCTGCGGAGCCGCCGTGGCCGCCGTTTTCAACAATCACAGCAAGTGCGATGGTTGGGTCTTCAGCGGGGGCGAATGCAATAAACAATGCATGGTCACGATGGCGTTCATTGATAGTATGCTCGTTATATTTCTCGTTTTGCTTAATGCCAATCACTTGGGCCGTACCTGTTTTTGCAGCGATTGAGTAGCCAGCGTTTGCACCGACACTCGCAGCAGTACCACCAGGTAAGGTGACGTCTACCATGCCACGTTTTACAATCTCCACATTATCAGGATTTAGCGTGATGCGGTCTTGCACGATGTTAGGAATGAATACTTGCTTACCCGTTAAGCCATTTTGAATTTTTGTCACTAAATGCGGTTTCATGGCGACGCCATTGTTCGCCAGAATTGCAGTAGCTTGCGCTAATTGTAGCGGTGTTGCTAGCGTATAACCTTGCCCAATCCCAATAATCACAGTTTCACCTGGATACCAAGGTTGTTTGTAACGACGCATTTTCCACTCTGGTGTTGGCAATAAGCCTTCGATTTCACCCTTAATATCAATATCAGATTTTCTGCCAAATCCAAAATGGCGCACAAATGATGTGAGTCTTTCTATCCCTAACTCCATGGCCAACCCATAAAAAAAGGTGTCGCAAGAAACGGTAATCGCTTTTTGCATATCTACCATGCCGTGTCCACTTGGTTTCCAGTCGCGATAGCGATGTCGGCTACCAGGCAGCATAAAGAAACCTGGGTCTTGAATCGCAAAAGGTGGATTGCGCTTCCCTGCCTCTAGCCCGGCCAGTGCGACGAACGGCTTGAATGTGGAGCCAGGTGGGTAAATGCCTCTAAGTGGGCGGTTAATGAGTGGTTTGTCTAAAGACTCATTAAGCAGCTTCCAGTTTTCAGTATCAATCCCATCTACGAATAGATTTGGGTTAAATGTTGGTTGACTGACGTAGGTTAACACTTCGCCTGTTTTTGGATTAATGGCAACCATTGCACCACGGCGCTCGCCAAATGCAGTTTCGGCAATTTCTTGCAGTTTACTGTCCGCGGAAAGAATCAAATTGTCGCCAGGAACCGGTGCGTTGCTAGATAACACCCGCACGGCATGACCATCTGCATCAATTTCCACCTGTTGGAAACCCGTGGTGCCGTGTAGCTGCTGCTCATAAAATTGCTCTAAGCCGCTTTTACCAATGTGATCTGAGCCTTTATAGTTTGAATAAACGCCTTCTTGTTTAAGGTTTTCTATGTCTTTGTCATTAATGCGCCCGATGTAGCCCACCATGTGTGAACCCAGCTTACCAAGTGGGTAATGTCTAAACAATCGTGATTTAATTTCAACGCCAGGAAATCGGTAATGGTTAACTGCAAATTTAGCCGCCTCAATTTCATTAAGATGCGTGCGAATTGGTGCGCTTTCAAAGCTGTGGCTTTGTTCTCTAAATTTTTTAAAGCGCTTTTTATCTAATGAGCTAACTTCAATCAGTTGGCCCAGTTCGGTAATCGTGTTGTCGAGATTTTTTACTTTAGCTGGTGTGATTTCTAACGTATAAACAAAAAAATTATGTGCGAGTACAACGCCATTTTTATCTAAAATTAAACCCCGATTAGGAATCGTGGGCACAAGAGAAATGCGGTTGTTTTCTGCTAGCGTTTGATAGTGGTTGTAATGCAGTATTTGCAAATAATAAAAACGAAATGCGAGTAGCGCAAATAAGCTAAGTACAACTAAGCCTGCGACACCTAGGCGTAGCCTAAAATAATATTGTTCATGAATATAGTTTTTGAGTTCAGCAACCATACTTACCTCATTTACTACGAGAGGGTCTGCTGGTGTTCAAGCCAAGTGCAACGGCAGTTTGCCACAAAATGACGCCTGTGAAGCTAGGTAAAAAGTAAGCCCAGCCTAGTGATTCATTACCAGCAAAGGTTTTTACTGTGAGTAAGGTAAGTTGTGAAATCAATAATAGTAGTAATACATAAACTAGTTGCTGTGTGTTGCTGAATAATACCAAGCGACGCTGGTAGATGACGGCCACAAAAGTAGTGACGGTATAAGCAAGCGCATGTTGTCCAAAGACGCCGCCTGTCGCTAAATCTACCCATAAACCGATAAACCAAGCAGTGCCAATATTACATTTATTGGGTGCGCGGAGTATCCAGAAAATGATGACCAATAATACAAAATCAGGGCGTAGCTTAAGTGCAACACCTGACCAAGGCAGCAGTAGGCATATGAATGCGATTAGCAGTGATAAGTAGATCGTTTGTAACTTAGTCTTGTGCATTTGGTTTGTTTGGGGTGCTAGAGTCAATGGCTGTTACAGGTGCGCCATTCGTTATTTTTTTATGTTGTCCCGATGCCTTCATCGGAGGTGCTTTTACTGTTTCAGCAGCGGTAACGCTGGTGCCGGTATTTTCTGTTGTCTGATTAGTGCTGACTGCGCTGTTAGTGCTTTCTAGTTGAGAGATACTAACGAGTAGTACTTGCTTATGATTCTCGATCCCACCTGTAGGCACGCAAATAATTCTAGCAAACGGTGAATCTGGCGTGGTTTGAATGTTTGTCACAGTAGCGACAGCAAGCCCTTTCGGATAGATGCCATCAATACCAGAGGTAATCAGTTTGTCGCCTGGTTTGATATCTACGTTTGCTGGCAGGAAAGGTAGGTCTAAGGTGTTGTCACGGCCATGCCCAAAAGCAATTGCTCGTAATCCGTTACGTTCAATTTGGATGGGAATGGTGAGTGATTTGTCAGTAATCAGCGTGACTTCACTACTTGCTGGATAAGTGCGTGTCACCTGCCCAATCACGCCTTTTGCATCAACAACCGCGGCACCCTCCACCACATGATGAACACTACCTCGATTCACGATTATCTTTTTGGTAAAAGGGTCGCGACCTACATGTAGAATTTCGCCAAGCTGACTAAATTCTTCAAGTGATTGATTGGCTTGTAGCAACTCGCGTAAATTGGTGTTTTCTAGCTGAAGTGTTTTCATCTTTTGCAAAGAAATTGCTTGTATCAAAGCTTGTTTTCTTAGCAGCTGATTTTCATTGAGCAAGCGGTGGTGCGTAGAAAAATACTCGTTCGTTGATTCGTAGAGCATGGAGGGTGCATTTGCAATGAGTTGCAAGGGTTGTAACACCACCATTAAATGTTCACGTAGGCTACCTAGATATTGCAACCGTGAATCGGTTGCCATTAGCGCTAATGACAGTGCAGAAAAGAACGCTAAGCGTGCAAGCGGACTTGGACCGCGCGCAAAAAAAGCTGGGGCTTGTTGTTGATCCAGATTTTGATGATAGCCAGCCATTGTGAGAGTGTTTTAGTTCCAAACGTTAATGCGATTAGTAGGAAAACGATAGGCCGTATCAATACGGCCTATCGTGATGGTTTCAATTAAACCAAAAGCTAAAAACTGGTGGGTACTCAGTCGCAGTAATATTTACCGTTTTCAGCATGCTTAGTTTTTTGATAGTAATTTGGTTATTCGTAAGCGAAAATGCTGCCTAGTCTATCCATTTCCTCCAGCGCACGACCGCATCCGCGAGCCACGCACGTAAGTGGGTCTTCTGCCACAATGACTGGTAAACCAGTTTCTTCAACCAGTAGACGATCTAGATCGCGTAACAGTGCGCCGCCGCCAGTGAGTACCATGCCTTTTTCTGCAATATCTGCGCCTAGTTCTGGTGGTGTTTGTTCAAGCGCTGATTTTACGGCACCGACGATAGCGTTGAGTGGCTCAGTCAGTGCTTCAAGAATTTCATTGCTTGAAATTGTAAATTTGCGAGGTAAACCTTCTGCAAGGTTGCGACCAGTCACTTCCATTTCCAGTACGGTTGAACCTGGGAAGGCAGAGCCGATTTTTTTCTTGATGGCTTCAGCAGTAGGCTCTGAAATTTGCATGCCGTAGTTGCGACGGATGTAATCAATGATTGCTTGGTCAAATTTATCGCCACCTACGCGCTCTGATTTTGCATACACGATACCGCCAAGTGAGATAACGCCCACTTCAGTCGTGCCGCCGCCGATATCGACGACCATCGAGCCTGTTGCTTCTGATACTGGCATATCCGCACCAATTGCGGCTGCCATCGGCTCTTCAATTAAAAATACTTGTTTAGCACCAGCGCGTTCAGCAGATTCTTTAATGGCACGGCGCTCAACTTGGGTAGAGCCAACAGGGACGCAAATGATAATACGTGGGCTTGGCGCAAACCAGCGTGAATCGTGCACGCGGCGGATAAAGTACTTAAGCATTTGCTCTGTGATGGTGAAATCTGCAATCACACCATCTTTCATTGGGCGAATGGCTTGAATATTGGCAGGTGCTCGACCGAGCATGCCTTTTGCCTCTGCACCAACGGCTAGAAGGATTTTTTTGCCATTAGGGCCACCTTCTAAACGGATAGCAACGACTGACGGTTCGTCAAGTACGATGCCTTTGCCGCGAGAGTAAATAAGGGTGTTTGCTGTGCCTAGGTCAATGGCAAGATCATTTGAAAAATAACTACTAATAGAACCGAACATTATGTTTTTCCTGTGGTGTGGAGCTTGTTTAATACTGTTTACTTGTTTAATCCTTTGGTAATCGTCACTGACGCAATTAAGGTACACGTAAAATCAGGTTATAATACCGTATATCTTGTTGAAAATTAAGATGCATTGGAAAATTAAGGTGCATGGGGATAATTTTAAGAGAGTGGCGTAAGCTTAATAGCGATTGTGTCACTTGCACTGTCCTTCAATTGACAAACAATATATAAAAATAGGTTTTTTTACCTATCCAATTCAACTATACATTTCGGACTGTTAGAAGTATGGCACTTAGTACTGAAGATATCAAAAAAATAGCGCATCTTGCCCGTATCGAAGTGAGCGATAGCGATGCTGCTGCAACCTTGTCAAAACTGACTGGGATTTTAGGCCTTATCGAGCAAATGCAGGCAGTGAATACTGACGGCATTGTGCCGATGTCACATTCGCAAGATGTGGTGCAGCGTTTACGAGACGATGTGGTGACCAAAACCAATCAGCGTGAGGCATTTCAAAAAATTTCGCCTGCAATTGGCAATGGTTCCGAAGCGCGTGCGGTAGATGGCGGTCTTTATCTTGTCCCTAAAGTAATCGAGTAATCGCAATATGATCAACAGTAGCTTAAAAACTTTAGCCCAAATGTTGGCTAATAAAGAAATTTCTAGCGTAGAGCTGACACAAACCTTTCTGAATCGAATTGATGCATATAACCCGGTGATTAATGCTTATATTGCATTGGATCACGAAAAAACGCTCGCTCAGGCTAAAGCGGCAGATGTACGTATTGCCGCTGGCAATGCTACGCCGTTGACTGGTATCCCTATTGCACAAAAAGATATTTTCTGTGCAGAAGGTTGGAAAACAACGTGTGGTTCGAAAATGTTGGAAAACTTTATCGCACCCTATGATGCGCACGTGATTACGCAGTTTGATCATGCTGGTGCGGTGAATTTGGGTAAAACCAATATGGATGAGTTTGCGATGGGCTCATCGAATGAAACCAGTTACTTTGGTGGCGTGAAAAATCCGTGGGATTTCAGCCGTGTACCTGGCGGTAGCAGCGGCGGTAGTGCTGCGGCAGTGGCTGCGCGTTTATGTGCGGCGGCCACTGGCACGGACACTGGTGGGTCAATTCGCCAGCCAGCCTCATTGTGTGGCTTTACTGGATTAAAACCAACCTACGGTGTGGTTTCACGCTACGGTATGATCGCGTTTGCCTCTAGCTTGGATCAAGCGGGCCCGATGGCAAAGTCTGCTGAAGACTGTGCATTGATGATGAATGTGATGGCTGGTTTTGATGAGCGCGACTCAACTAGTTTGAATCGTGACAAAGAAGATTACACCCGTGATTTGAATAAGCCGTTGCAGGGTTTAAGAGTTGGCTTACCTAAAGAGTTTTTTGCAGACGGCTTGGATGCCGGGGTTGCAACGGTGATTGAAGATGCAATTGCTGAATACAAGAAACTAGGCGCCGAGATTGTAGAAATTTCACTGCCAAATACAAGCTTGTCTATTCCTGTTTATTACGTGCTAGCACCTGCTGAGGCGTCAAGCAATCTATCTCGCTATGACGGTGTGCGTTATGGCCACCGTGCGTCAGAATATACTGATTTGATGGATATGTACTGCAAGAGCCGTGCTGAGGGCTTTGGTGCCGAGGTTAAACGCCGCATTTTAATTGGCACGTACGTGTTAAGTGCAGGTTATTACGATGCTTATTATCTTAAAGCCCAGCAGATCCGCCGTTTAATCGCGCAAGACTTCGAGGAAGCTTTCAAAAAATGTGACGTAATTATGGGACCTGCAGCACCATCTACCGCGTTTAAGGCAGGTGAGAAAGTGGATGATCCTGTTGCCATGTATCTGCAAGATATTTACACCATCTCAACCAACTTGGCTGGTTTGCCTGGCATGAGTGTTCCAGCTGGTTTTGCTACAAGTGCAGATGGTAAGCCATTGCCAGTAGGCTTACAGATTATTGGTAACTATTTTGATGAAGCGCGTATGTTGAACGTGGCTCATCAGTATCAACAAGTGACAGATTGGCATGCTCAAGCACCAACCCTGGATAAGCCAGAAGGAAACGCATAATGGAATGGGAAGTCGTGATTGGGTTGGAAACGCATACCCAACTAAGAACAAATACTAAAATTTTCTCAGGTGCTTCAACCACTTATGGTGCAGAGCCTAACACGCAAGCGTGTGAAGTGAGTATTGCATTGCCTGGGGTTCTGCCAGTGCTGAATAAAGAAGCAGTTAATTGCGCGATAAAGTTTGGTTTAGCGGTGAACGCAGAAATTGCTCCGCGCTCAGTATTTGCGCGCAAGAACTACTTTTATCCAGACTTACCTAAAGGCTACCAAATTAGCCAGTATGAGCTACCAGTAGTGGGTAAAGGTGCGGTGACCATACAAGTGCCAGCTGTTGGCAAAAATGCTGCTTATGAAAAGGTGATTAACATCACGCGTGCGCATTTAGAAGAAGACGCTGGTAAATCTGTGCATGGTGCGGTTGAAGGTATGAGTGGCATCGACCTTAATCGTGCAGGTACGCCGTTGCTAGAGATTGTGACTGAGCCAGACATGCGTTCAGCGGCTGAGGCCGTTGCCTATGCAAAAAAACTGCATGAGTTGGTGCAGTGGATTGGTATTTGCGATGGCAATATGCAAGAAGGCAGTTTTAGGTGTGACGTCAACGTATCAGTGCGACCAAAAGGTACAGAGAAGCTCGGCACACGTCGTGAAATTAAAAACCTGAACTCATTCAAGTTTATGCAACAAGCGATTGAGTACGAGACACGCTGGCAGATTGAAACCTTGGAAGATGGCGGTACGATTCAGCAAGCAACTGTGCTGTTTAACCCAGATACAGGTGAAACACGCGCAATGCGTAGTAAAGAAGAAGCAAACGACTATCGTTACTTCCCTGATCCAGATCTATTGCCATTAGCCATTACAGAAGCTGATAAAGCGCGAGTTGCTGCACAAATGCCTGAGTTGCCAGAAGCAATGAAACTAAGGTTTGAAACGCAGTTTGGCTTAACTAGCTATGACGCTGCCAGCCTGACTGCTAGCCGTGAGTTAGCTCAGTATTTTGTAGAAACGGTAGACGCAGGTGCAGATGCAAAGCCAGCTGCCAATTGGGTGATGGGCGCTATTTCAGCAAAACTGAATGCAGAAGAAAAAACATTGGCTGCATCACCAGTTAGCGCAGTGAATTTGGCTAGTCTGCTAAAACGTATTGCTGATAACACCATTTCGAATAATGCAGCTAAACAGGTGTTTGAGGCGATGTGGAATGGCGAAGGTGAAGTTGATGCTATTATTGACGCAAAAGGCTTAAAACAAGTATCAGATACTGGCGCAATTGAAGCCATTATTGATGAAGTTTTGGCTGCGAATGCTGCAATGGTAGAAGAGTTTAAAGCGGGTAAAGAAAAAGCATTTAATGCTTTAGTCGGTCAAGCGATGAAAGCTTCAAAAGGTAAAGCCAACCCTGCTCAAGTCAATGAAGTGTTGAAGAAAAAACTAGGCGCTTAATTCTTATCACTAGGGTCAGTTTAATTTTTGTAAGTCATTGATAGAGCGTCTAAAAATAAAAGCCTTGCGGTGTTAGCCGTAAGGCTTTTTTAATTGTAGGCTGGTAATTTGGGTTCATTGGCTTGCTTGTCAGACAATGATTGCGCGACAGGTCACTTTGTATTTCATGGTGCTTCTTTACTGGGTTGACTCTTAAGCAAAAGGTAGCGTTTTTTATCTTCTTCAAAACGTTTTCGGGTCGCGCCAATCGCAGTATTCCGAGCTGCTATTTTTTCGTCTAGGCTTTCAATCTGTGCCTGTTCGTCAGCAATGTCAGCTTTCAGCTCGCTAGGAATTTCTTTCTTTCTTTTTTGAAAACTGGCGACCATTGCCTTTTTTGTATCAATACTTTTTTGATGGTTAGCTTTTTCTTGCTGTAAATTCTCTAGTGCAATTTTATCTAGCTGAATATTACGCTCTAACGCTAAGTCAATTTCGTTGGCGTTAGTAAATGCGCCAAGTAATGCTTTATCTTTTTTAGATTGTTCTGATTTGGCTTGTTCTATTTTTGCAAGCGCATCGGTATTGTCTTGAGTTGGTGCCGGCTTGTTATGTTTGACAGTAATGCCCTGACGGTTAATCAGTGAGTTTTCACGATTAATGTATTGAGTAGGGATGGAGTCACCATAATGTGTGACTCCTTTTTCATCTTTCCATTTTACGATTCGCCCCGTACTCTCTGCTTGTGCATATTGGATTGAACACAGCGTTAGACATAGTGCTAATGACCAGAGCGTGTTGGTGGCAACCTGACTGATTGCAGCTGAAGCCAATGAGATTGGCTGTTGTAACGGTTTAAACAATCTTTCCATGTCGATGTGAATAACCTTTCTGGTTGCTACATTAACTATGGATCAGCAAGTGTCCTGCAACAAGCCGCCTGTAGTTAATTAAATGACACCATATTTTTGTCGATATGCTTCAACTGCATGCAAATTTTGCGCCATCTCAGATTTGTGATGTAGATAGGTCAATAAATCATTGAGGTTAGCAATAGCGCAAACTGGTATCTTGTTGGTGTTAATCACTTCTTGTACTGCCGAAAGCTCGCCTAAGCCTTTCTCTTGTCTGTCGATGGCAATCGCCACACCGCAAGCACTGGCGCCGCTTGCATTAATTAGCTCAACAGACTCTCGTACTGAGGTGCCTGCCGAAATCACATCGTCGATGATGAGAACTCGACCTTTCAATGGGCTACCCACAATCACACCACCTTCGCCGTGATCTTTGGCTTCCTTGCGATTGTAGGCATAAGGGACATTGTGACCATCTTTGGCAAGTGCAATCGCAATACTTGCCGCTAATGTAATGCCTTTGTAGGCTGGACCAAATAACATATCGAATTCAATGCCAGAGTTTTTAATCGCTTTAGCGTAAAATTCGCCAAGTTTCATCAGACTTTCGCCATCATTAAATAAACCCGCATTAAAGAAGTAAGGGCTTAGCCTGCCTGCTTTGGTTTTAAATTCACCGAATTTTAAAACCTCTTTTTCAATCGCAAATGCGATAAAATCTTGTCTGAACTGATCGAGTGATTGGGTCATAATAGCTTCTGATAATTATTTGGAATTAAGTTTTGAAGATTATATCGTTAAATTTAAATGGCATTCGCTCTGCAACCAATAAAGGTTTATATACGTGGTTAAAAAAACAAGATGCAGACATCGTTTGTATGCAGGAAATCAAAGCGCAAGCTGGCGATATGACTGATGAAATGTTGAATCCAGAGGGATACTTTGGCTACTTTCATTACGCAGAAAAAAAGGGTTACAGCGGCGTAGGTATTTACTCAAAAACCAAGCCAGATAGCATTGTAGTGGGGTTGGGTATTACCGATATTGATAACGAGGGGCGTTACATTGAGGCTAGGTTTGGCAATTTAAGTGTGGTGTCATTGTATTTACCTTCTGGCTCAAGTGGTGAAGAACGACAAGCCTTTAAGTTTAGTGTGATGGAGCGCTTTATGTTGCATCTGAAAATGCTTAAAGATAGTGGTCGCGATGTAGTGATTTGTGGTGACTGGAATATCGCGCATCAAGAAATTGACCTTAAGAACTATAAAGGCAATCGTAAAAACTCAGGATTTTTGCCAGAGGAGCGTGCTTGGCTAACGGCGTTATTTGATGAGGTGGGTTGGGTAGATGTGTACCGTAAGTTGCACCCTGAAACTACCGATACATGTTATACATGGTGGAGCAACCGCGGACAAGCGTGGGCTAAAAACGTGGGTTGGCGTATTGATTATCAGATTGCCACAGCTGATTTTGCGAATAAAGCCATTAGCACCAGTGTTTATAAAGACGAGCGCTTTAGTGACCATGCGCCGCTAATTGTAGCGTATGCATAGCGTGGTAATGCCGCTATTGGATGATTATCTAAAGTATTTTCAACGCGGGCAAAGGCATTGGTTAAAATATGCCTCCCAATCACAAGTTAGCACAATTAATGTTTAATAGAATACAACGCATGCAACGCCTAATTGCCGTTTTATTTTTAGGCTTTGCTTCAGGCTTGCCACTTGCACTAACGGGGCAGGCCATGCAGGCTTGGTTGACCATGGACGGCGTCGCCATTGCCACTATTGGTTTTTTAGCACTGGTAGGCATGCCTTATACATTTAAATTTTTATGGGCGCCGCTGATGGATCGGTTCGAGCCGCCATGGCTAGGCAGACGGCGTGGTTGGTTGGTGCTCACTCAATTAACGTTAGCTGCCGTTATTTATTTTTTATCCACCCTCAATTTTGGTGCCAGCCCTAAAATTTTTGCTTTGATTGCATTACTAGTCGCCTTCGTATCCGCTTCACAAGACGTGGTGATTGATGCCTATCGTACCGATTTACTTAAAGAAAATGAGCGTGGCATAGGCGCTTCAATGTCGGTGCTGGGTTACCGCATAGGGATGATTTTATCAGGAGGCATTGCCTTGATCTGGGCCGACCAGTGGCAAAGTTGGAGTCGCGTGTATGCCGTGATGGCTGGATTGATGCTGGTTGCTGCGGTATTTTCATTGCTATTTTTGCCCAGTGTAAAAAGTGACGTTAGGCCGCTGCACTCTGACCCAAAAAAAGAATTATTGGGTTTTTTGGCTTTAATAGCCGGGGTGTTTGTCGGCGCTTATTGCATCCGGCAGGTATTTATGTTGGCAGGGGTCAATTTAGATGATGCAAACAAATGGATGCAACTTTTTTATGTGCTAACCAGCATTGGTATCTCCCTACCCTTGGGTCTAGCCGCTGCAAAAGTAGTTGGGTTTCCAACGTTAATTGAATCTTTATCTAGCTACTTTAGTCAAAAAAGTGCGTGGGCATTTTTAATTTTAATTATTTTATACAAGCTTGGCGATGCGTTTGCTGGCAGCTTGTTAACGCCTTTTTTGTTAAAAGGCATGCTATTTAGCCAGGTTGAGGTTGGCATTGTGAATAAAATGCTGGGCATTTGGCTCACTATTATTGGCGCATTTATCGCGGGGTTATTGATGACCCGCATTACACTTTTTCAGGCGCTGATGAGTTTTGGCATTTTACAGCTAGTCTCAAATTTTGGATTTTATGCGCTAGCTTTACTTGGGAAGGGTGCGTGGGGTAGTCTTATCCTAATACCATTTGATATTGGTTTTGTATCTATTGCCAGCCCAACACAAATAGACAACTTGCTATTAAGTGCAATAGCGCTAGAATACATCACCAGCGGCATGGGCACTGCCGCTTTTGTCGCGTTGCTAATGAGTCTCTGCAATAATCAATTTAGCGCGACGCATTACGCCTTGTTATCTGCACTGGCCTCAGTGGGGCGCATTTACGTAAGCCCTATATCTGGCGTGTTATCAGAGAGTATCGGTTGGGAAAGCTTCTTTCTATTCTCGGCTGTGGTAGCGCTGCCAGGGCTGATAATGCTGTGGTGGATGCGTGATGCAGTAAAAAGAATTGGTCACAATCCGCTAGAAACTTAATTTGACATAAAAAGCGTAGCGGTTATGTCTCGCATGTTTAAAAAGCGATTAGCCACAGGCCCGTCTAATACAAATAAACGCGGGTCATAGCAATTGTTGGAACAAGTAGCTATGATGAAACTAACTCGAAGTGTGAGAACTTGATTTCGCTTCGCAGCATTGAGTTACGCGTTTGTGGTAGTTAAATTATAGGGCTTTTAAACGGTACATTGCCAAACTGCCAAGCAGATTGGGCATGAAGTTCACTTCTTTGCCGTCTGTAATCACGCGACGCTCTAAGATTTCAATGTTGTGATGGTGACAAAATGCATCAAAATCATTAATGGTGCAGAGATGCACGTTAGGCGTGTCGTACCATTGGTACGGTAGTGCTTTAGAGACGGGCATCCGTCCTGCCGTGATTTGCATACGGTTGCGCCAGTAGCCAAAGTTGGGGAACGTGACAATGATCTCTTTGCCTACGCGCAACATTTCCAATACGATTTCTTCCGTATTGTGCATGGCTTGCAGTGTTTGCGAAAGAATCACCGTATTAAATGACTGATCTTCAAAGCCTGATAAGCCATCTTCTAAATCCATTTGAATGACATTTGTGCCACTAGCAACGCATGCTAGCAAATTGGCATCATTCTTTTCTACACCGTATCCTTTTACCTCAAGCGAACTTTGTAAAAATTGCAATAACTCACCGTCTCCGCAACCTAAATCTAGTACTTTGGAGCCAAATTTTACCCAATTTGCAATAATCGCAAAATCTTGACGATACTGTGCAACATTTTTTGTAATATTTACATTATTCTGCATGGTTGCCACCAACTTCAATATTGCTTAAATAAGTACGCAAAATCGCGTGGTAATGTTCGTCGGGCATTAAAAAAGCATCATGACCATGTGCTGCGGTCACTTCCGCGTAGCTAACAGTGCTTTCGTTATCGAGCAGTGCTTTTACTATCTCGCGTGAGCGTGCTGGTGAGAAGCGCCAGTCACTAGTGAATGACAGCACTAGAAACTTAGCTTTGACTTGGCTTAGGGTTTTGCTCAAATCTCCGCCATAGGCTAATGCAGGATCGTAATAGTCTAATGCGCGGGTCATGCGTAAGTAGGTGTTGGCATCAAATTCGCCAGCGAATTTATCCCCTTGGTAACGCAAGTAAGATTCCATTTCAAACTCAACGTCAAAGCTATATTTAATGCTGTCTTTAAGTTTGCGGCCAAATTTTTCACCCATGGCATCATCACTCAGGTAAGTAATGTGGCCAAGCATACGCGCAATGCGCAAGCCGCGACGAGGTACCACGCCATGTTCGTAGTAGTCACCACCGTGAAATTCTGGGTCTGTAATAATGGCTTGGCGTGCAACCTCATTAAATGCCATGTTCTGGGCAGTGAGGTTAGGTGCAGAGGCAATCACTAATGCGTGGCGAACACGGTCAGTATAAGCGATTGTCCACTGTAACGCTTGCATGCCACCCAAGCTGCCACCAATGACTGCGGCTAGTTGAGTAATGCCAAGTTGGTCTAACAAACGTGCTTGTGAATTTACCCAATCTTCTACTGTGACAATAGGAAACTCAGAGCCCCATGGTTTTCCTGTTGCTGGATTGGTGCTTACCGGCCCAGAGCTGCCATGACAGCCGCCTAGGTTGTTAACGCCGATGACGAAAAATTTATTGGTATCTAGTGGTTTGTTAGGACCTACTAAGTTATCCCACCAGCCTGGATACTTATCTTTTTCCGAGTATTTGCCAGCGACATGATGCGTGCCTGAAAGCGCATGGCAAATCAGGACAGCATTGGATTTATCGGCATTTAATGTGCCGTAGGTTTCGTATACAAGGTCAAATTGTGAGAGCACTGCGCCGCTTTTAAGCGTAAGCGGTTCACTAAACGATGCAGTTTGTGGGGCAACAATGCCGATAGCGTTATTTTCAGACATAGTATGATTATACTATGTAGCACTGTAAAAGTTTATGTTGCTAATGCGCTATGTGCCGATGTGTATAAATTTTTGTTGCGTTAAGTCATGTCGATGCCATTGACCATCCTTAAATGACTCGATGAGTTGACGTGCACGACCAGCCGCCATGCCGTTAAATCCTGGGTGATCTTGGTCAAGATAGTCAGTTAATCCAGTGAAAGAGGCCATCTCTTCACGGGTGACGTGCTCGTAACTCATGGTCCATTCAGTAAAGCTTCTTTCTGCAATAGGCTCTCTGATCAGCTTGACGACGTGGTGGTTGCGTTCATCTAGACATATTTTCTCGTATAGAGCATCTACTAGCTGCTCTTCCCCTTCCAGTACTTGAAAGAAGCAGTCATCCATATAGAGCAGCATGCCAGTGATGCCTTGGCGTTGATTGCAGGTACGAGCGGAATTTAGTAGCGATAGTAATTCATCATGCGTCATGTGGTGTGCTGCGACGCTGGTGTATGCTAATAGTATGAGTTGATTCGTTTCTGACATCGAGTTCTCCAGCGATGTTGTGTATAACTGTGACAAAAGCGCTAGTACTTCGTTCAGGTGATGCTAATCCCAGTGTGTACTGACGATCAGTGGATTCTTTCCTATCGTCACGCGGTCATTAGCACCAAGGTCTTTGATGGTTGTGATGTCAATCAGCCCACTCTGTGCCATTAAATCTGTGACTAAATGCGCTTGGTTGTAGCCATGTTCTAGCATTAGCCAGCCTTGAGGGTGCAGGTGTAATAGGCAGTTGTCTACGATTTGACGAATGTCATCAAGGCCGTCGGTACCTGAGGCTAATGCCGACATTGGTTCGAATCGCAAATCTCCTTGTGTTAGGTGGATGTCATGCTGTTCAATGTAAGGCGGGTTGCTGACAATCAGATTAAATCTTTCGCCCTCCAGTGCTGAAAACCAGTTGCTCAGGCGGAAATCAACCTGCGTTAAATCCAGCTGGTTGGCATTGCGCTTGGCAATATCAAGTGCGCCACTTGATGCATCGATTGCTGTTACTTGAGCTTCTGGGCGGTGCTCGGCGATGGCTAGTGCGACTGCACCCGTGCCTGTGCCTAAATCTAGCACTGTAAATGGTGTATCAGTGGGGATTTTGTCTAAAGCAGTTTCTACTAATGTTTCAGTATCTGGCCGTGGAATTAGCGTGTCAGGCGTCACAATCAGATTTAGACCAAAAAATTCACGCTGACCTAAAATATAAGCAATCGGCTCACCTAGAAGTCGGCGTGCAAGTAGCGATTCGAAGTCGGCTTTTATCTTGTCTTGTAGTGCGTCACTCTCGTGCGCTAGTAGCCATGCACGATTCACGTTCAGCACATTTTGTAGTAAGAGTTGGGCCTCGAATTTCGCCTCGTTACCCTCTAATGATAGCGTTTTAATGAGGCGATGCTGTGCTTCAGCCCAAGTGGTGCGAACTGTTTGCGTCAATTAGTTGTCGTCGCCCAAGCTGGCCAATAAGTCAGCTTGATGCTCTGCTGATAATGCACCAATCAACTCGTCCATATCGCCTTCGGTAATCGCATCAATTTTGTATAAGGTCAAGTTGATGCGGTGGTCAGTAATGCGGCCTTGGGGGTAATTGTAGGTGCGAATACGCTCTGAGCGGTCTCCGCTACCAATGAGGCTTTTACGCTCGCTGGCGATTTTACTTTGTTGTTCATCCACTTGTTTGGCTTTAATCCGTGCGGCCAATACGGCAAATGCCTGTGCTTTGTTGGCATGCTGGCTTCGGCCTTCTTGGCACTCCACCACAATACCTGTAGGGGCGTGGGTTAGGCGCACGGCTGAATCGGTTTTGTTAATGTGTTGCCCACCTGCGCCACTGGCACGGAAGGTATCGATACGCACGTCCGCTGGGTTAATTGCTACGTCGTTAATTTCATCCGCCTCTGGCAATACGGCTACCGTACAGGCGCTGGTGTGAATGCGTCCTTGGGTTTCGGTATCAGGGACACGTTGTACGCGGTGACCGCCACTTTCAAATTTCAGCTTTGAATAAGCGCCGTAGCCTTCAATTTTGGCGATAATTTCTTTGTAGCCACCCATCTCGCCTTCGTTGGCAGACATAACTTCTACTTTCCAGCCTTGGCGTTCTGCATAGCGAGAGTACATGCGGTATAGGTCGCCCGCAAATAAACCTGACTCATCGCCACCCGTGCCTGCGCGGATTTCCAAGAAAATATTTTTCTCATCGTTAGGGTCTTTAGGCAGCAGCAGTGTTTGTAGTGCAGCTTCAATTGCCTCTAACTTTGCTTTGCCTGCTTCGATTTCTTCTTGCGCAAACGCTTTCATTTCTGGATCGCTCAGCATGCTTTGCGCTTCGCTGATGTCAGCTTCGGCCTGCTCAAAGGCACGATATTGTTCTACAATCGGTGTGATTTCCGCATGCTCACGGGTCAGTTTTCGATAGTTGTCCATGTCGTTAGTGATGCCTTCACTGCTCATCAAACGGTCAATCTCATCTAGGCGCTCGCTCAAGTTGGCGAGCTTGGTTATCATGCTTGGTTTCATTGTTTATTTCTCTAGTAGTACTGCTTAACTTTTAATTTGATATAAGTCTTTTAAAATTTCTTCGAGTTTTGCGTGCTCATCACCATGTGTGTTGTTTAATGCATGGCTGGGCGCATGCAGAAACTTGTTGGTGAGTGCGACACTCAGTGCTTCTAACGCTTTTTCTGGGTGTTCACCTTTTTGTAGCAGTTTCAACGCTTTTTCTAGTTCAGATTTGCGCATATGCTCTGCTTGGTCGCGCAGGGCCTTGATGGTTGGCACTGCATCGCGCTTTTTAAACCACTGCATAAAGTTTTCAACACGCGTGGCGACAATTATTTCCGCTTCAACTGCGGCTGACTGCCTGTTTTCAATCCCATCCGAAACGACTTGGGCCAAATCATCGACTGTGTATAAAAATACATCATCCAATTCTGCAACTTCAGGCTCAATATCGCGTGGTACGGCTAGGTCAACCATGAAAATTGGGCGGTGGCGGCGTGCTTTAATAGCGCTTTCTACCATGCCTAAGCCGATAATGGGTAATGTGCTTGCTGTTGAAGTGATGACGATATCAAAGTTAGCAAAATAGGTAGGCAAGTCGTTGAGTAAAATCGCCTCACCATTAATTTTTTGCGCAAGTGTTGAGCCACGTTCAATGCTACGGTTAGCAATGGTAATGCTCTTCGGCTTTTGCGCAGCGAAATGGTCAGCACAAAGCTCAATCATTTCACCCGCGCCGATAAATAGTACTTTCTGTTCGCTGATGTCACCAAAAATCCGCTGAGAGAGTTTCACAGCGGCGGCTGCCATAGAGATAGAGTTGGCCCCAATGTCTGTGTTGGTGCGTACTTCTTTCGCCACTTCAAACGTACGCTGAAATAGCTTATGCAATAGGGTGCCTAATGTGCCGGCATCTTGTGCAATTTTAACCGATTGTTTAAATTGACCAAGAATTTGTGGTTCACCTAACACCATGCTATCTAAGCCGGATGCCACTCTAAACGCATGTTTAACAGCTTCATCATCTGGCAGAGTGTAAATGTAGGGGGCGATTTCGTTTGCTTCAATTTTGTGATATTGCGATAACCAAGCCAGTGCTTTTTGCGGATCATCGGTGCTGCAATAGAGTTCTGTGCGGTTGCAGGTAGACAAAATCGCAGCTTCGGAAGCGTCATGCATGGTGAGGTCGCGCAGGGCGCTACCAAGATGATCGCTGTTAAAAGCAACATGCTCGCGGATTTGGATGGGGGCGGTTGTGTGGTTCACGCCTATAACATATAACTGCATAAGTGTAATTTTGAGGGATTGGCCTATCTTAAGCAAGAAGCATCATCTTATTAGTGTGAAATAAGGTTAAAATAACGCTTTAAACTGATTAATAAATTTAATTTGACGGATATTGCCATGGATAAAACTTTTAGAATTGCCCCAAGTATTCTTTCTGCGAACTTTGCCAAACTTGGTCAAGAGATTGAAGATGTGATTACTTCAGGCACAGACATCGTGCATTTTGATGTTATGGACAACCACTATGTGCCTAACTTAACTATTGGCCCATTGGTTTGTGATGCCATTCGCGAAACTGCAAAAAAAGTAGGCGCGTTGATTGACGTGCATTTAATGGTTAAACCTATTGACCGTATTATTCCTGACTTTGCAAAAGCTGGTGCAAACATCATTACTTTTCACCCAGAGGCTTCAGAGCACATTGACCGTAGTTTGGCGATGGTACGTGATTTAGGCTGCAAATCAGGCTTGGTGTTTAACCCTGCTACTTCATTAAGCTACTTAGACCACGTGATGGATAAAGTAGATATGATTTTATTGATGTCAGTGAACCCTGGTTTTGGTGGTCAGAAATTTATTCCTGAAACATTAGAAAAACTAAAATTAGCACGCGCTAGAATCGATGCATACTACGAAAAAACAGGCCGTCAAATCTGGCTTGAAGTAGATGGTGGCGTAAACGCACAAAACATTGCAGAAATTGCACGTGCTGGCGCGGATACATTTGTTGCTGGCTCAGCAATTTTTGGCTCACCTAAAGACACGGATGCAAATCGTTACAACACTGTTGTATCTGAAATGCGCGCATCTTTGGCGACTGTAAAATAAATACAGCCCATTGAATCGCCTAGCGAGAGTGCTAGTCACATGATATTGGGCTAGGCGATTTGATGACTGTGTTTTAATCCAGCGTAAAGATGAAGTAAAGTAAATCACCATGGGGTTTAATGTCAAAGCCGTCATGTTTGATCTTGATGGCACATTAGTGAATACTGCGCCCGAAATTGCGTTTGCGGCGAATCAGATGCTTAGCTCGTTAGACTTGCCAAACAAATCACCAATACAGATAGAGCGTTATATTGGTGAGGGTGCGCAAATGCTGATTAAGCGATGTGTGATGAGTGAATCAGGTGTTGAACCTGATGATGATTTGCTTAACGATGCACAAGCTTTATTTTTTGAGCATTATGCCAATAACGTCACGCGCAGCCAGCCCTATGAAGGCGTGCTGAAAACCTTAAGGCATCTAAAAGATAAGGGCTTTAAGCTAGCATGTGTGACGAATAAACCAGAAAGATTCACGCATCCCTTGCTTGATGCGACAGGGTTGGCGGAGTTTTTTGAGGTGGTTGTTTCTGGTGATACTCTGCCAAAAAAGAAACCCAGCCCGATGCAATTGCATCATATCTGCAAAAAATTTAACGTGCTGGAAGCTGAGACTATGCTGGTTGGCGACTCAGAGACGGATGTTGTAGCAGCACACGCCGCGGGGTGTTATATTGTCACTGTGCCGTATGGATATAATCAAGGTAGGGCAATTGACGAGCGTTTGGTAGATGCAACCATTACGGATTTACCGGATTTACTTAATTTATTAACCTAGTATCTCTTATTAATACATAACTTCAAATATGATGAACGTAACCGACGATCATTTTTACAATCAGATTCTTAGTGGCTCTTTCTGTTGGCGATGCTCTTGGCAAAGCTAATTTAATAGTCATACAGCAGCGTCAGTCATTGGTGATTAAGCTGCTCCACTTTAAAAGAACATGATGATAAAGTCTTAGGAAGTTTATGTTAAACACGATTAATCAAGATGAATTTAATGCCTTGGCAGCACAAGGCTACAATCGAATCCCTTTAGTACTCGAGACCTTTGCCGATCTCGATACACCGCTATCCCTTTATTTAAAACTGGCAAATCAGCCGTTTTCATACTTGCTTGAGTCTGTGCAAGGCGGTGAACGTTTTGGCCGCTATTCAATCATTGGCTTGCCTGCAAAAACACGTATTGTTGCCTATGGCAGAAAAGTACAAGTGCTTGAGGGAAACGCGGTGGTGGAGTCGGTAGAGGATGCAAATCCGTTAGACTTTGTAAAAAGTTACCAATCACGCTTTAAAACGCCACCTTATGAAGGGCTGCCCCGATTCACTGGCGGTTTGGCTGGTTATTTTGGCTACGAAACCGTACGCTATATTGAGAAGCGCTTAGCCGATAAGGTAAAGCCAGATGCGATCAATGTCCCGGATGTTTTATTGATGGTCTCTGAGCAGTTGGCGGTGGTAGATAATTTAAGCGGTAAACTTTACTTTATTGTTTATGCTGATTCAGCGGAACCTAGCGCTTACGAGCAAGCTAAACAGCGCTTGAGTGAGTTAGTGCAAAAATTAAGAAATACTGTCACGATTCCAAAATCAATTGCTACAGATAAAACTGAGGCGACTTCAGAATTTGGTGAAGATAATTTTAAAACAGCGGTTAAGCGTGCTCAGCAGTACATTCTAGATGGCGATATTATGCAGGTGGTGTTATCACAGCGTATGTCACAGCAGTTTTCCGCACCGCCATTGTCGCTTTATCGTGCACTACGTAGTTTAAATCCATCACCATATATGTTCTATTATGATATGGGGGATCACCATGTAGTGGGTGCGTCACCTGAGATTCTAGTGCGCCTTGAAAACGGCACGGTGACAGCTCGTCCAATTGCTGGCACAAGACCACGTGGCAAAACTCGTGAACAGGATATTGCGCTGGCTGAAGAGTTGTTGGCTGATCCTAAAGAACGTGCGGAACATGTGCAGTTGATGGATTTAGGACGTAATGATGTGGGTCGAGTCGCCGTGACTGGCTCTGTGAAGGTGACGGACAATATGATGATTGAGCGTTACTCTCACGTCATGCATATTGTGAGTAATGTGGAAGGTAAATTGAAACCGGGAATGGACGCGATTGATGTGATTAAAGCAACGTTCCCTGCAGGCACGGTGAGCGGCGCGCCTAAAGTGCGTGCGATGGAAATCATTGATGAGTTAGAACCAAGCAAACGTGGTATTTATGCCGGTGCTGTAGGTTACTTGGGCTTTAATGGTGACATGGATGTGGCGATTGCTATCCGCACAGGCGTCATTAAAAATAATATGCTTTATGTGCAGGCGGGTGCCGGCATCGTGGCTGATTCTGTTCCAGAAAGCGAATGGATGGAAACCCAGAATAAAGCGCGTGCAGTGTTGCGTGCTGCAGAGTTGGTACAAGATGGACTTGATGTCAGTTAAGAACATGTGATGAAAAACGTTGCCACTCAATATCGGTCATCAACTTTTAATACAAAGTTGACGATCTTTATTTTAGTGGCAATTGCTTACTTTGTAACGGCTTGGTTTGGTTTGATGGTGCCTTACAAAGAGTCTGTGGCAACTTTGATTTGGCTTCCAACTGGCATCGCTGTCGGTGCTATCATGCGCTGGGGAAAAGTTAACATTCTCGCTGTTTTCATTGCTTCATTTCTGGTTGAATTAACGGTTTTACCACTCTCTACCAGCATTTTGGTTGCTATTACAAATACGCTCGGCCCCGTTCTCACAGCATACCTTCTACCCAAATTTCATTTTAATCATCACTTATATAAACAAAAAGATATTCTGCTGATGATTCTCGTGGCGCTGCTTGGCATGTCGATATGTGCCACAGGTGGTGTATTCAGCTTATATATCACTGGGCTAGCGACTGCTGATCATCTGTTAAATATTGGATTTATCTGGTGGCTAGGTGACAGTTTGGGCGTTTTATTGGCACTGCCCTTGGTGCTCAATATCGGTAGAAAAGGCACATTCTCTTGCGACAATAAATGCTACCAGTTGCTGGCTTGGATTATTCTGTTTGTCTGTGTTGAGCTCATTATCGTGAGTTCGGTTCCTGATTTAAATAAGCAATTTATTTTATCCATGTTCGTGATTTTGCCCATGCTGATCTGGGCATCGATGAGTTTTGGGATTGTCGGTGGCTCTTTCTTTGTGATTGTTTTATCGAGCATTGCTGTGTGGCTTACTTCACAAGGTGCAGGTAATTTTTATAGCCACAACATGAGTGAAGGCGTGTTTTCACTTTGGACATTTATGGTTGCCTTAGTGGTGACCATGTTGTTAATTTCTGCGTTACAGTCCGAACGTAATTTAGCACTTAAAACCATACAAAAGCATGACAAAAAACTACGTGCAGTGATTGATGGGGCGTTCGATGCTATTCTCACTATAGATACTGCTGGGTTATTAGTTGAGTTTAACCCAGCGGCTGAACGTATATTTGGATACAAAAAAGACGAAGTAATCGGTAAGTTGATGTCGGAATTAATTATTCCTGCAAGATACCGTACAGCACATCATGCCGGACATCAACAATATGTGATGTCTGGTGTGAAGCATATCTTTAATCAGCGTATAGAGATGGTGGCGATGCGTGCGGATGGTAGTGAGTTCCCGATAGAGTTAACGCTCACTGCTTTAAAAGATGCCGACTTGTCTTTAGTGACAGGGTTTGTGCGCGACATTTCTGAGCAGAAAAAAGCTAGGCAGGAAATCGAGAATTTTGCTTATTATGATGCGCTGACAGCTTTGCCAAATAGGCGTTTGTTGATTGATAGGTACCAGCACGCAATACTAATTGCGCAACGAGCAAGCACTTACTGTGGCTTGTTATTTATTGATTTAGATAAGTTTAAAACACTTAATGATACAAAAGGTCATGATGTAGGCGATCAGTTGCTGATTGAAGTCGCAAAAAGAATACAAAATACCGTCAGGGCTGGCGACACTGTTGCGCGACTTAGCGGTGATGAGTTTGTGGTGATTATTGAGAATTTAGATGCTAGTGCTACAGTGGCCTACCAGCAGGTGAGCGAAGTTGCACAAAAGCTATTGGCTGAACTTAATAAACCCTACTATCTAAGTTTTTTTGAATTTGTTACCAGTGCAAGTATTGGCATCACGCTGTTTAATGATAATCAACTGACCTTTGAAGATCATTTAAGGCATGCAGATACTGCGATGTATTTATCTAAAGATAGTGGTGGTAATACTTATCGTTTCTATGATCAGTTGACGCAAGAAAGCATAGAAAAAAGCTTTGCATTAGAGTCTGCCCTTTCATTAGCGCTTACAAATCAGGAGTTATATTTTAACTACCAGCCTATTGTGAACGTGGATAAGCAGGTGGTTGCGGCTGAGGTGTTATTAAGATGGACTCATCCAACGCTTGGTAATGTAAGTCCTGTCGAGTTTATACCGATTGCAGAAAAAACGAATCAAATCATTAAGATCGGGCACTGGGTTTTAGCTCAAGCATGCCAGCAATTAAAAATATGGGAGTCAGACCCAGTTTTAAGCCAAATCAAGTTGTCAGTAAATATCAGTGCTAAACAGTTTTTATATATTAATTTTGTGCAAGAGTTGCGCGAAATTTTAGCGAAAACCGACATCAACCCTGACCAGCTTAAGTTGGAGCTTACAGAGACGGCGGTGATAGATAATATTGATGATGTGATCAATAAGATGAAAGTATTGAAGCAGATGGGCGTCAGAATCTCTTTGGACGATTTTGGGATTGGGCATTCATCTTTGGTGTATCTCAAAAAACTGCCAGTCACACAAATTAAGATCGATCAATCATTTGTGCATGATGTGCTGACTGATTCTAATGATGCTGCGATTATTCAAATGGTATTGGCTGTTGGTAAAACCATCCATTGCGATATTGTGGCTGAGGGTGTTGAGCAGATTGAGCAGTACGACTTGTTAAGAAGTTTTGGCTGCGATTATTTCCAAGGCTATTACTTCAGCAGGCCTACTGACGTAGCTAGCTTCGAGAGGCTAGTGATTAACGGCTAAGTATTTTGATTGCATACCGGCGTGATACCGATATGCAATCTTGTGTGTAGTCAATATTTGGCAATATTGCGGCTAGCGATTTGCTACCCAATCACCAGATTTCCCACCATGTTTTTCTAGTAACTTAATATCTGCAATCGTCATCCCCCGATCTACCGCTTTACACATATCGTAAATGGTGAGTAGGCAAGCGCTTACTGCGGTCAACGCCTCCATTTCTACGCCAGTTTTACCATAGGTTTCTGTGGTGACTTCGCAACGGATACTTGATAATGTTTCGTTGACATCAAAACTCACGGCAATGCGCGTGAGTGAAATAGGATGGCACAGCGGGATGAGGTCAGATGTTTTTTTGGCGGCCTGAATCGCAGCGATTCTGGCGATACCAAGTACATCCCCTTTTTTACTATTTCCTGTTTGGATAAGTGCTAGCGTTGAAGGCAGCATGTTAATGTGACCTGTTGCAATCGCGATGCGATGAGTTTCGGCTTTTTCGCCAATATCAACCATATGGGCTTGGCCATTTTGATCAAAGTGGGTAAGTGGGTTTGTCATATTGTCAGTCTCGGCGAGTGAATGTTTGGTGTAAGAAACAGGTTAGATTGATACGATATAATTTACGTAGCATTATGAAACATTCGACTACAAACGTTATCATAGTAATAATGAAATTAAATTTATCACCCATTATATTATTAGTTGCTTCAATTGTTCCGACTTCACTGGTTTCGACTCCGGTAGTTACCGCTTCGTTAGCTGTTGCTTCACTCGCATATACACATCAAGTTCTTGCCAATGAGTTGCCAGACTTAGGTGATGTCTCAGCAACAGTGCTGTCGCCGTTACAGGAGCAGGAAATCGCTGAGCAGATTATGCGCCAGGTGGCCGTTAGTGATGATGTGCTCAGTGATATTGAAGTGTCAGATTATTTGCAAAGTTTAGGCGCACGTTTGGTGGCCAATGGACCAGATAAACGACAAAAATTTAATTTCTTTGTGGTACAGGATCCCTCCATTAATGCGTTCGCGATGCCTGGCGGTGTCGTAGGTGTGCATACTGGATTGATTCTGGCCTCTAACACGGAGTCTGAGCTTGCGAGTGTGCTTGGGCATGAAATTGGTCATGTGACGCAACGGCATTTGGCGCGGATGCTAGCCTCGCAAAAATATGACACCTTTAAAAACTTAGCAGGTATTGCATTGGCGCTATTGGTGGCAAGGTCAAATCCACAGTTAGCCTCTGGTGCAATGACCACCGCATCTGCAATTGGTGTACAAAATCAGCTGGATTACACACGAGATTATGAACGTGAAGCGGATCGTATTGGTTTGCAAATTTTAGATTCAGGTGGTTTTGATGTCAGGGCAATGCCACAGTTTTTTAAAACTTTGCAACGTGGCTCTCGATTCGCTGAGGGTGGCGCACCTAGTTTTTTAAGAACACACCCACTGACCTCAGAGCGTATCGCTGATGTGGCGAATCGGGTTGAACAAATGCCATATAAGCAAGTTGCAGATGGCCTTGAGTTTCAATATGTTAAAGCTAAGCTGCGCGCGATGCTGGGCACGACACAGACTGCAATAGATTTGTTTGAGCAAAATATTAGTGAGCAGCGTTATGCAAATGCGGCTGCAGAGCATTATGGGTTGGCAGTTGCTTTGTTGCGCAAGAGTGCGTGGGCAGCGGTTGAAAATGAGCTGGCTTGGCTTAAAAAAAATGCTACGCCACATCCGATGATAGAAAGTCTAGCGGCACGTCTTGAAGTGGCCAGAAACAAGCCTGCAGCGGCAGCTGAGAAATATGCATCTGGATTGCGTGCTTTTCCAGATAATCGCGCTTTAATTTATGGATATGCAGAACATTACCTTGCAACAAAGCAAGCTACACAAGCAATTCAGCTGGTTAAATCGAAACAGGATTTGTATGTGGATGATGCTTATCTATATGATTTACTAGCTAAAGCTTACAGCATGCAAAACAAGGTGCTACTTAGCCATCAAGCACAGAGTGAGGCTTATTATAGAAAATATGACCTTGTGCGCGCTATAGAGCAGATGGACTTAGCCGCGAAAGCCAATGATGGTGATTTTTATCAGCAATCTATTGTTGAGGCGCGTTTAAGACAGCTAAGACAAATGATGGGTGATGAGAAAAAGCCAAAACTTTAGGAGTCATGATGCAACGTAGAAGTTTCTTACTTGGTATGTTAACTATGATTGCATTGGCGCCTATTAAAGTGTGGGCAGCGCTATGGAATCGCCCTGCTTTTGAAGCTTTGAAAATTAAAGATGCAACGCAATACTTGAATGTTAGTGAGGAAATACCAAGTGGCGATATTGTAATTGTTGCGCCAGAACGTGCTGAGAATGGTGCGGTAGTGCAGATTGAGATCAGAAGCAATATTCAGAATACGGAGGCGATTGCTATTTTTGTTGAGAATAATCCAACACCGTTGATTGCTAACTTCATGTTTGGTGATGGTGCAGACCCATTTGTGGTGACTCGTATCAAAATGGCAGAAACTTCTGATTTAAAAATAGTGGTTAAAGCAGGTAGTCAGTATTTTACAAACGCTAAAAACATTACGGTGCTAGAAAATGGTTGTGGCTAGCTTGCTGATGTCAGCAAGACGCCAACTTTTAATGCCTGTGTATAAAGTTTTGTGTGCAAAACTTGGTCAAGTGAAAAGGAGTTGGCATGGATAAAAGTATGAAGATGCGTGCTCAACTTAAAGGAGACTTTACTGAAGTTAAGGTGCTAATGAGCCACCCGATGGAAACTGGACGACGAAGAAATGATGCTGATGAGCTAGTGCCTGCCCATTTTGTGCAATTATTAACGGCGACCCTAAACGGTAAGCCTGTATTAGAAGCGCAATGGGGCACAGGAATTGCCAAAAACCCATACCTGACTTTTAGATTAAAAGGGGCAAAATTGGGTGATGTTGTTGAGGTGACGTGGCATGATAACTTAGGTGAAACCGCGACACATAGTATTGCTGTTACGCGAGCTTGAGCTAGTAAACTCGCTCAATTCAGTTTAGGATATTTGACATAAATCTCTGTATCAAGTTTTATGCGCTATTATTTGATAAATAATACTTATCATTATCATTTGTATGATATATTGGATTTATTAAAATAACGCTCTATAATTCGAATCTTGAATTTATAGCTTTTATAACCACTTTTTAACTACTAGATAGGAAAAAACGATGTCATTAATTAATACACAAGTACAACCATTTAAAGCGCAGGCTTTTCATAACGGTAAATTCATTGAGGTAAGTGACGAAAGCATGAAAGGCAAATGGTCTGTTGTGATTTTCATGCCAGCAGCGTTTACTTTTAACTGCCCTACAGAAGTTGAAGATGCTGCGGACAATTATGCAGAGTTCCAAAAAGCGGGTGCAGAAGTGTATATCGTCACAACTGATACACAGTTCTCACACAAAGTATGGCACGAAACATCACCAGCAGTTGGTAAAGCTAAGTTTCCATTAGTAGGTGATCCAACACACCAATTGACACGCGCATTTGACGTGCATATCGATGAAGAAGGTCTAGCATTACGCGGTACTTTCGTGATTAATCCAGAAGGTGTGATTAAAACTGTTGAAGTACACAGCAACGAGATTGCACGTGATGTAAAAGAAACACTACGCAAATTGAAAGCTGCACAATTCACAGCGGCTAACCCAGGCCAAGTTTGCCCAGCTAAATGGCAAGAAGGCGCTAAAACATTAACACCATCATTAGACCTAGTAGGTAAGATCTAATTATTGGCTTAAGCAAGGCAATGCTGCGCTAACGAGCAAACATCTCTTAGCGCAGTGAAATAACAAGGGCATTATTCAAAAGATAATGCCTTTATTTTAGGTAAAGTTGGTTGTGCAGAAGCATGACCAAATGAGAATTTAAAAAAGAGAGCAATCATGGCATTAGAAACTGGTATTAAAACCCAATTGCAAACCTACTTACAGATGTTGCGTGAGCCTATTGTATTGGCTGCATCATTAGATGAAACAACAGGAGCGCAAGAGATGCGCGAACTGTTGGAAGAAATCGCGAGCATGTCGGACAAGATTACACTGACAATGGAAGATGACGCGCGTAAGCCTTCATTTGCTGTCAAGCGTGGTCCTACACATACCGAAGCGAGTAAAGCAGTAGGGGTGCGTTTTGCTGGTATACCAATGGGCCATGAGTTTACCTCTTTAGTGTTGGCGCTACTTCACACGGGTGGTCACCCGATGAAGCTAGAGGCTGAAAAGATTGCACAAATCGCGGCAATTGAAGGTAGCTTCCATTTTGAAACTTATATTTCACTGAGTTGCCATAACTGCCCAGATGTCGTGCAGGCAATGAATATGATGGCCGTGATTAATCCAAACATTACCCATGTAATGATTGATGGCGCGCTATATCAAGATGAAGTAAAAGCTAGGGACATTATGTCTGTACCAACCACTTACTTAAATGGTGAGGTGTTTGGTGCGGGTCGTATGGAGCTGGACGAGATTTTGCCAAAAATTGATGTTGGTGCAGTTGCGCGTGAGGCGAAAAAATTAGATGCCCAAGCCCCTTTTGATGTGTTGGTGGTAGGTGGTGGCCCAGCAGGTGCGTCAGCAGCCATTTACGCGGCACGTAAAGGCATACGCACAGGTATAGTGGCAGAGCGTTTTGGTGGTCAAGTGATGGATACGCTTGGTATTGAAAATTTTATTTCAGTGAAAGAAACCGAAGGGCCAAAACTAGTGATGGCATTGGAGGAGCATGTCAAAAGTTATGATGTGGATATCATGAATCTGCAGCGTGCTGTTTCACTAACAGAGCCTGGTAAACACGGTAACAAAAACGAAGACTTGATCGAGTTGAAGTTGGAAAGTGGTGCAACCTTAAGAAGCAAATCGGTGATTCTTGCCACTGGTGCGCGTTGGCGTGAGCTAAACGTACCAGGTGAAAAAGAGTATCGGGGTAAAGGGGTCGCTTACTGTCCACATTGCGATGGTCCATTGTTTAAAGGCAAGCCTGTTGCGGTGGTCGGTGGTGGCAACTCAGGTGTAGAGGCTGCTATTGATTTAGCTAATTTCGTCGGCCATGTGACATTATTGCAATTTGATACTGAGTTAAAAGCAGATGCAGTGTTGCAGAAAAAACTACGTACATTGAGCAATGTCACCATTATTACCAGCGCGCAAACAACAGAAGTCACTGGTGATGGTAATAAAATGAATGGGTTGACCTATACAGACCGTGTCACTGGTGAGTCTAAACATTTAGCGCTAGATGGTGTGTTTGTGCAAATTGGTTTAGTGCCTAATAGTGATTGGTTAAAAGGTACTTTGAACTTGAGTAAATATGGTGAAATTGAAGTGAATCATCACAATGCAACATCGCTACCAGGTGTGTTCGCAGCTGGCGATGTGACGACTACACCATACAAACAAATCATTATTGCAATGGGTGAAGGTGCAAAAGCTTCACTTGGCGCATTTGATTATTTGATTAGGCAATAAAGTTAAACAGTAGTAAAAAGGCGGCTCTAAGCCGCCTTTTTTATTAGTCTTTGGTTTTGCAGGTACTAATGCCAAGTAAGCCATAAGCTGGGCAAAAGTTAAAGAGAGCAGTGGCTAGCGGTACTATACCAATCCAAGCCCAGACAGGCCCATTTGCGAATAATACCCATGCGATTAAAGCTAGCCCTGCAATAATTCGTACTATACGATCGACTCCACCAATGTTTGCTTTCATCATGCAGCTCCTATTAAGTGAACACTCACTAAAAAGTACCGAATGTTTAGTGTACGCTCAACTTGCTATGCATGAAAGTGGTATAGAGCCGATGGCGATTACTGTTTATGGTTAGAGATGCTAAGCGCTACTGCTTCAGCCACTTTAATACCATCAACCCCAGCTGATAATATCCCGCCCGCATAACCGGCACCTTCGCCACATGGATACAAGCCCTTGGTGTTAATACTTTCTAATGTGTCATCGTCACGCTTAATACGGATAGGGCTAGAGGTGCGTGTTTCTACCCCTGTCAGCACGCCATCAGCTAGGTCAAAGCCTTTTACTTGCTTAGCAAACTCAGGAATAGCCTCACGGATAGCGGTAATTGCAAACTCTGGCAGTACAGATGCCAAATTGGTGAGATGTACACCTGGTTTGTATGAAGGTGTCACTTCACCAAACTGGGTAGAGGGTTGGTTCAATAAAAAGTCACCAATTAACTGCCCTGGCGCATTGTAATTACTGCCGCCCGCGATAAAGGCCTGACTTTCTAATTGACGCTGTAGCTCCATGCCAGCCAGCGGATGATCTGGATAGTCTTGTTCAGGCGTAATGCCGACCACAATCCCCGCATTGGCATTGCGCTCATTGCGGCTGTACTGGCTCATGCCATTGGTCACTACGCGGTTAGGCTCAGATGCTGCGGCAACTACCGTGCCGCCAGGGCACATGCAGAAACTGTAAACGGAGCGGCCGTTTTTTGCATGATGCACGAGTTTGTAATCGGCTGCGCCAAGTTTAGTGAGTAAGTCCTCACTGTAGCTCTTGCCGTATCGTGCCTTGTCGATGAGTGACTGTGGATGTTCGATACGGAAGCCAATTGAAAATGGTTTGGCTTCAATATAAATCCCACGTTTATATACCATTTCAAACGTGTCACGCGCACTATGGCCTACCGCTAACACAAGGTGATTCGTTGCAAGGCGCTCACCCGTTTGCAATACGACCGCTTTCACTTCGTTATTCTGAATTTCAATATCGTCTACACGACTCTCGAATCGAATTTCACCGCCTAACTCAGTAATGGTTTTGCGCATTTCCTCAACCATTCCCACTAAGCGGAATGTACCTATGTGCGGGTGGCTTACATACATAATTTCTTCTGGCGCGCCTGCTTTCACAAACTCCTGAATCACCTTGCGGCCATAGTGTTTAGGGTCTTTGATTTGGCTATAAAGTTTACCGTCTGAGAAAGTGCCAGCGCCTCCCTCACCAAATTGGACGTTGGATTCTGGGTTAAGTGTACTTTTACGCCATAGGCCCCATGTGTCCTGCGTGCGTTTACGCACTTCTTTTCCACGCTCTAATACAATCGGTTTAAACCCAGATTGCGCCAAAATTAGTGCTGCAAAAATACCTGCGGGGCCAAACCCCACAATCACTGGCCTTGATTCAGGTGGAGATGAGGTCATTGCAACATATTGATAACTGGTGTCAGGCGCAGGTTTAATGTGCGCGTCTTTGCGAAAATTCGCTAAGATTTTTTCTTCATTTTTGACTTCTACATCAAGACTGTACACATATAAAATTGCATGCGATTTGCGTGCGTCTACGCCGCGCTTAAATATATCAAAGTGAATCAAATCACTTTCTAGAATTTCTAAACGCTTAAGCAATGCTGCTTTAATTTCATCGGCTTGATGGATGAGCGATTGTGCGTTTTCAATCGGGAGTTTGACTTCAGTAATGCGTAACATAGTTGGTCACTTTAATAAGGGGAGTGTTTATCTGCCAATAGTGAGATTTTATAGGAGATTGAATTAAGCGATAAAGCGTTGATAATCGCCTGCTATATCATGTCCATGAGACTTAAGTTTCAAGATTCAATTGTAATAATTTTTTTAGCATAGGCACGGTCACAGGCTTCTTCTCAGTCAGCGACCAAACATCTAGTGCATCCAATACAGCCATCAGTGTTGGTAAATCACGACGCAGATAGCGCAGGCAGTAATCAACCACCTCATCTGGTAATTTTATGCCACGCTCTTTTGCATGCGTTTTAAGCGCTTGGGCTTTTTCTTCATCGGTCAGTGGATGCAGCTGGTAAACTAAACCCCATGCTAGTCTGGTGGCTAAGTCATCACGTAGGTTCATTTGTGTTGGTGCTGCAATGCCGCTGGAAATAAGAATGCCGCCTGACGCGCGTAGTTGATTGAATTGGTCAAATAGCGCGATTTGCGCTTCCTCATTTAATAAATGGGTATCGTCTGCAATAAATAGCGGTAATTCTGATTGCGCAGCAATACGCTGGCAGGCTTGTAGTAGATGAGATTTTCCACTGCCCTGTGCGCCCCATAAGTAAATAAAACGCGCTTCTTCTGCGTAAGTAAGTGCTTGCTTTAGACTGTGCAGCGCTTCAGCATTTTGACCCACAATAAAGTTATCCAACGTTGGCGGTGCCAAAGGCTGAATATCGAGCAATAATTGCTTGGTCGGAGATTGGTAATGATGATCCGTACTGTTCATGCGGCTAACCTAAGTAAAAGCTACTGCTAAGATATTGTTGTTTTGCGTGTCTGAAACCAACGGCAATCGCGGCTGATACAGGTAGTGCCAGTAGCACGCCTGCAAAACCAAATAGCTGGCCACCAGCCATGAGTGCAAAAATGACAACAAGTGGGTGAAGGCCGATACGATCCCCTACTAGCCATGGGGTAAGTGCCATGCTCTCAACGAGTTGTCCTAAGCCAAATACCACTAACATTGGAATAAGGTCGGCGAAATTGCCAAATTGTAATACACCGGAAATCAGCGCTAATGTTAAGCCTAACCCAAAGCCCAAATAGGGAATAAAACCCAGTAAGCCAGATAATATGCCGATAGGCAGGGCAAACTCTAACCCTGTCATCCATAAGCCAGTGGCGTAAAATATACTCATTAGTACCATGACGGTGAGTTGTCCGCGTAAGAACTCAGCCAGCACAGCGTCAATTTCAGAGGCAATTTCTTGTGTTTTGGCAATCAGTTGGCGTGGCAGTAATGCACTAATTTTCTGCATGAAGATATTCCAATCCAGTAGCAAGTAAAACAGTACCAGTGGAATGAGTATCAAGTTGCCGAGCCAGCCAATCACCGCCATGCCGTGATTGCTTAAGCTAAGCGCAATGTTTTTGGCAAAGTTTCCTGTTGTTTTCCAGTTTTCGGTGAGAATGGCTTGAATCTGTGCTGGGTCAATGTCGGTACTGACGCCAAAATTCTTTTGTAACCAAGGTTCAAGATTGGCTTTAGCTGCATTTAAGTAAACGGGGATCTTTTGCGAAATTTGTATAAATTCATGCTGTAACAATGGAATCATGATTAATACAATCATGATTAAAACTGCTAGCAACAACAAAAGTACCAGTAATGTGGCAATGCTACGGCTTGGTTTAAATGAAAACTTGCTTTGATGTCCTCCTAATTGAAGGGCTTCAATTTTGTTAACTAAAGGGTTGGCAATGTACGCCAATATTGCCGCAATTAAAAAAGGCGTAAGGATTGGACCTAGCAGATAAATAAGGCCGAAAACCGATAAAACAGCCACCAGCCAAACGGTATTTGTGTGTTTGTTCATTCTGCGCTTTCAGTAAAGTGTGGCTGATTTGGAAAAGCCTGCGTTTTCAGGCTTTCAACATTTCAGATAACTAAGCATTTCGGTTAAAATAACATTATAACGATAGAACATACTTTTTGTAGAAAGCGAGAACCCCCTTGAGCGCCAATAATTCAGATAAAACTTCAATTAGCTACCGCGATGCTGGTGTTGATATTGAAGCAGGCGATGCGTTAGTTGAACAGATTAAACCGTTTGCCAAACGTACGATGCGCCCAGAAGTGTTGGGCGGTATTGGTGGTTTTGGCTCATTGTTTGCCGTGCCGAAAAAATTTAACGAGCCGATTTTAGTATCAGGCACTGATGGCGTAGGCACAAAGCTTAAGTTAGCGTTTGAGCTAAACAAGCATGATACCGTTGGTATCGATTTGGTAGCCATGAGCGTGAATGATATTTTGGTACAAGGCGCTGAGCCGCTTTTCTTCTTAGATTATTTCGCATGCGGTAAATTAGAAGTTGGTGTTGCGGCACAAGTGATTAAAGGCATTGCGGAAGGCTGTGAGCAATCTGGCTGCGCATTAGTTGGCGGTGAAACTGCAGAAATGCCAGGTATGTACCCTGCAGGTGAGTACGATTTAGCAGGCTTTGCAGTAGGCTGTGTAGATAAAGCTAATTTGATTAACGGTACCACGATTGCCGCAGGCGATGTGGTGTTAGGTTTGGCTTCAAGTGGCGCACACTCAAACGGCTACTCACTGATTCGCAAATTGATTGAGAAATCAGGCATTGATTTTGAGTCTGATTTTCACGGTAGAAAATTCAAAGATGTGGTCATGGCACCAACACGTATTTATGTGAAATCTTTGTTAAAACTCATTGAAGCAATGCCGGTAAAGGGCATGGCGCACATTACAGGTGGCGGCATTACTGAGAATATCCCACGTGTATTGCCAGAAGGTTTAACCGCTGAAATCCAAGCATCTGGTTGGGAATTACCACCGTTGTTCCAATGGTTGCAAGCACAGGGCAATATCGTTCCGAGCGAAATGTATAAAACGTTCAACTGCGGTATTGGCATGGCGATTATCATGGCGAAAGAAGACGCTGCTGCGGCTAAAGCATTGCTAGAGGCTGCGGGTGAGACAGTGTTTGAAATTGGTCACATTCGTATACAAAATGCAGGTGAAGCGCCAACCATTGTCGTTTAGTCTATATGTTGATTTAACCCATTTTAGAAAAAGCGGCTTGGTGTATAACAAAAACTTGTATAGCAAAATTAGGTCTGATGCGTTGAGCGTGATGTGTCTTAAAATTAAGGAATTTTAGTGATGAATCGAATCAAAGCATGGAGCTTGTTATTTAGTTTGTTAATTGGCGCGGTAGCGCTAGCACCACAAGTTGCTGTATCTAAAACGAAGGCTGCTAAAGAAAATATTTCAAGTAGCCCTTTGCCTAAACGTATTCAGGCCACTTATGAAGTGACTAAAAATGGCGAGCCATTTGCAAATGTGCACGAGCTATTTGTGGTTACTAAAAATGCTTATACGGTAGAAAGTACAACCAAAGGGTTGGGTGTTTATGCCTTACTTGGTGAGCGTAAGTTAAGTAGCGTTGGTGTGATCACTGCAAAAGGTTTGCAACCAACGCATTTCGAATTACACCAAGGCAACCATAAAAAGAAATCATTATTCACAGACTTTGATTGGGCAAAGCGCAGTCTGGTGATGACAATTAAGGGTAAGCAGGAAACGGCCGAACTTAAAGCTGGTACTCAAGATTTAGCGAGCTATGCATACCAGTTTATGTTTATGCGGGCATCGTTAAAAAATACGATTACCGTGCCACTGACCACCGGCAAGAAACTCAAGCAGTATCAGTATAAAGTGAACCCCGAGCAGAAAATCATTGATGGCGCGGGTGTGCAGTATAAAACCCTGCATTTGACACCAGCAGAGAAGGACGCATCAGAAACCAAAGAGCTTTGGTTGGCAACAGAACATTATTACGTGCCAGCGCGCATACTGATGATTGATGATGACGGCCATAAGTTAGAGCAAACCTTAACGGAATTGCGTATCGAATAGTGAGCCTAATGGCTGGGCTGTTTAACTAGTGACTAAACGATAAGACACTAATCTAATTAACCAAGCAACTAAATCTAATCGTAATTAAGCCTTTAGTCACTACCATTAGTCACTAGAATTTAAGTAACAACAATTTAAGTAACAACAGAAAACAATACAAAGAGAATCAATATGACGCCTAATTTAATTCGGCAAGCTGCAATCGTTTTATCTAATCTACTAACCTTTAGTAGCCCTGCTGATGCGAAGTTAAGTGAATTTTTCCGTAACAATCGTGATTTAGGTACCAAAGAGCGTGCATTTGTGGCGGAAAGCGTTTATGGGGTTTTACGTCGCTTGCGTTTTCTAAGCACAGTCACGGCTAACGATGAAAATGACCCTGATGATGCGCGTAAATTGATTTTAGCTTGGCTATTGCGCGTACAAGGCATGAGTATTCGTGAGCTAGAGCCAATGTTGAGCGAGCAGCAAAAAGAATGGGCACATCTCATCAAAGCCAAGTCTACAGATAATTTACCATTAGCTGTGCAAGCTGACGTGCGTGACTGGCTGTGGGACAAGCTAGTTGCACAATATGGTGAGGCTGAGGCGTTAACCATTGCGCGTAGCATGCATGAGCAAGCGACGCTGGATTTACGTGTGAATACGATTAAAGGCACGCGTGACGAAGTGATGGCAAAATTTATTGCTGAAAATACCTCAGGCGAAATGAATGTGACTAAAACCCCTTACTCACCGATTGGCCTTCGTATGCCCAATCGCTTGAATATTGGCCGTCACGTTTTGTTTACTGAAGGCAAGATTGAAGTGCAAGATGAAGGTAGCCAGTTATTGGCACATTTGGTTGCTGCTAAGCGCGGCATGATGGTGGCTGATTTCTGTGCTGGTGCTGGCGGCAAGACTTTGGCCATTGGCGCATTAATGCGGAATACAGGCCGTTTGTATGCATTTGATGTATCAGAAAAGCGCCTACATAATTTAGGGCAGCGTTTAAAACGTTCAGGATTAAGCAACTTGAACGCACAAGTCATTAGCAGTGAAACTGATCCTAAACTAAAACGCTTAAATGGAAAATTTGACCGCGTGCTGGTGGATGCACCTTGCAGTGGTCTAGGCACTTTGCGTCGGAATCCTGATCTTAAATGGCGCCAAACGCCACAAGATGTTGCCGAGCTTAATGTTAAACAAACCAATATTTTAGCGCGTGCCGCTAAGTTAACTAAAGTGGGCGGGCGTTTGATTTACGCAACTTGTAGTTTGTTGCGCGACGAGAATGAGCAAATTGCGGAGCAGTTCTTAGCAACACACCCTGACTTTAAGCTGATGAATGCGGCAGAGATTTTAGCGCAACATCAGATTCAGCTTGATACTGGCGATTACTTGAAGTTATTACCGCACTTACATAATACGGATGGTTTTTTTGCAGCGGTTTTTGAGAAGCTAGATGCCGCAAGTGTTGCAAACACTGATACCCCAGCTGAGAAAAGTACATCAGAAGAAGCACCTGATTTGGCGGTAGCGCCAGAAAGTGTGGAGGATGTAAGCGCAACAGAGGGTGAGCCAGTGAAAGCTAAGGTTAAAAAAGCTGCCGTTAAAAAGACTACAGATAAAGACGCACCAGTTAAAAAGTCAGCAGTGAAGAAAGAGCCGAAAGAGGTTAAGCCAAAATCTGTAAAAGCCAGTGCGGCAAAATCAAAAGCGGTAAAAGCGTAAGTCATCAAGGGTAAGATTTAATCTTACCCTTTTTTATTTTGTAAAAAATTATTGGTGGGCTGTGCCCCATCGCACTAATCGTCATACCGACGAGACCGTGAAGGTCTTCACCGTGGAATATACCAGCTTCAGCTGGTTATTCACACGCGAAAGCACGGAATGGCTAGGCGGTAGGATTATTTAGTGGAATAGCTATACATCGTACGTAGCTATTGAAGTAGTTATCAGCGTCAGTGAGACATCACTAAGTAAGAGATTAGAGTTGTCAGCCTGTTTTTACTTATTTTTGAATACGATGTAGCTGAATTTCTCACAATTATTGATAAAGGCTTTTGTTGTATGAAATTACCCAGCCTCAACCTCCAGATATTACTTGCGGCAATCATAGGTGTTTTAGTGGGGATGTATTTCCACACATTAGGTACTGAACATCAACTGGTAAAAGTTGGCCTCTATACTGCTGGATTAGCCGGTACGCTCTTTATTGATTTACTCAAGATGATTCTGATACCACTGGTGTTTTGCTCAATCTCAGTGGGAATCGCTAATTTGCGCGCGCATCAGCAAATGCATCGTGTTTGGGTCACAACGCTTATTTACTTTACAGCCACCATGATGATTGCGATTAGCTTAGGATTATTGGCAGCCAATTATTTTAAGCCAGGTAGTGGTTTACATATCACGATGTTTGCAGACGCCATGCAGGGATTTGAAGCAAAGCAATTGCCTCTGCCTGAGTTCTTTGCACAGTTCTTACATGGCTTGTTTATGAATCCATTTGAGGCCTTAGCGAAAGGCAATGTGCTCGCTGTAGTGATGTTTGCACTTATTTTGGGAGTAGCTCTGGTAGTAGGTGGTGATCGCTTCAAACACTTACATCGACTATTACAAGAAGCGCTAGACATTACAATGCTGATTGTGCGATGGGTCATGTATCTAGCACCTCTCGGTATTATGGCACTTCTGATTCGGTTAATCGCAGTGCAGGATGTGATGATGCTGAGCATGTTAGGTAAGTTTGTTGCGGTCGTTGTCGGCGTTACCTTATTGCATGGTGTGGTGGTGTTACCTCTTGTGCTATATGTAGTCACACGAAAGTCACCATGGTGGTTATTTCACGGCTCACGTGAGGCTTTGTTGACAGCATTTGCGACGAGTTCAAGCTCTGCCACTTTACCTGTGACGATGCGTTGCGTCACACAACGCTTACATGTAAAGCCAGAAATTGCTGGCTTTGTGGTGCCTTTGGGAGCGACCATTAATATGGATGGCACTGCGTTGTATGAAGCGATTGCCGCGCTGTTTATTGCTAATCTGGTTGGTGTGGAGCTAAGCTTTGTGCAACAGTTAATCGTATTTCTTACTGCAATGATTGCTGCAATGGGTGCGCCAGGGATTCCTAGTGCCGGGATGGTGACCATGGTGATGGTATTGCAATCAGTAGGTTTGCCAGCTGAAGCCATCGCGATTTTACTTCCTATTGACCGCTTATTAGATACTTTGCGTACTACAGTGAATGTGCAGGGTGATATTGTGGGTAGTTTAGTTGTGCAAAAACTTACCCTGGATGCGCCGAGTAAAGTGGTTGTTAGCTAGCTAATAAAGTCACCAAACGTTTCTCCATACATTGCGTGTGAGTCATAGCTCAATTAAGTGATTAGGCGATCAGATGATATGCGCAGTAGAACCTCAAACCTTATGATCAGATGCTAGGCTGTTCACATTGATGCTGTTTGCTTAAAAATGGCATAATCCGCTGTTTGGTGTTCGGGTGTGATGAAATCATTTCGGGTGCCGATGTGCTGCCTCCGTGACTTTTTTCTAGTTTTAATAATAACGTCGCAAATGAGTGTGTCGGAATACATGCCGTTTTAAGCGATTTTAGTGCATAGTGGTCGGCATCCAGCTCTAAGTCACGCGAGTAGCTCATGTTGAGCATCAGTGCTGGCAGGCCAGCGGCAATGCTGCTTACGTCGCCGGTGATGGCAATGACGATAATGCCTGAGATGGTGCCTTGTAAGGTTTGTCTTAATGCATGACGTCCTTTTACGTGGCCTAGTTCATGGGCTAGCACTGCAATAATTTCATTGTTATCTTTAGCGAGCGCTACTAATTCATCGGTCATGATTAAATAACCACCAGGTAATGCAAATGCATTAGCGCCAATGGTAGGGCTTTTTCTAAAGGTAAGCTGATAACTTGGACAGTCTCTGGTTTTTAAACATAAATCTTTTAATGCCTCTTGAATAGCTGATTTTTTTGCATCAGATAGTTCTGATGCAGTGAAGTAGCCTAGTTTTTGATGGTCTAAAGCTTCAAGTGTTTGTTTGCCTAGGTCTTTTTCAATGCTTGGCGGTGTTGCTAACGCGGCAAATTTTGCTGCAACTGGCACGCCATACTTCAATAGTAATAAGCTTGATAGCACGATGCCTATGAGTGCGAAGATGACGATTAATAGGTGTGACTCCGCATAATGGATTGCCCGCCATAAATGATGCGAAGAATTTTTCGGTAGATGATGTTCTAAATCCTGATAATCAGTTTCTAGTCGGCTACCATCAGATAAATCAATGAGACGTCGTCCTGTGCCAAGCTTTGCTTGAATATGGCAATCTTTGATGAAGAAAATATGGCGGGTTGGCGATGCGCCACTGATATCTGTAGTGGCATTAAAAGTAAATGCATCATCAGTGATACTCACCAGCACCCGCTGTGCACGGGGGCTGATGCCATCAAAGTAATCTGCATCAAACTGCATCGGTTGCGTATTAGCCAAAAGAAAGATCTACATCAAACATTTCGGCAATTTCTTCGCCCATAGCGCGTGACATTTCTTTTTTCTCACCTACAAATTTATCCCAATCTGTTTCGCCAATTAAGGCTAATCGTTCAGCACGATAACGTGCCATTCTAATTTGCGCCCACGGTGTAGCTAAGCCTAATGTCAAGAACAGAATAATGGTATTGGAAAAATACAACCATGCTAAGTCACGCATGCGCTGATTGCTACTAAAAGAAATATGCTCCAGTGATGTGCTGTTCCAGATGATGTTGGTGATTCTGGATTTTATATAAGCAGTGATTAAGAAAATCATCGCCATATAAAATAATGCAAGGCCAAAAAAAATGGCATATATCATAGGGCCCAGCATCGCCGCATAAGGACCAAACATTTTTTCAATAGGGTTTTCTTTTTTAACAGACTCGCCAGCTTTGGATTCGGCATCTTGAATTTGCGCTTCAAACTCAGCCCGGTCTTCTGGGCTTAAGTCTTTCAGGTAGTCTGCTGTGGATTGCTCCTCTGCTAGGTATGCCTCATTTGAATATTCTTCTATTGGCATTTCAGCGGTATTCGCTACTTTGATAAAACCTATGTCTGCAGTAGCGGTATGTGTTTGTAGAATCTGTTGTTGGTTAATGCTGACAGTCTCATGTTTGTTAGTACTTGCTAAGCTACTAATGCCAAAATAGATGGCTAAGCTAATCGCTAATATCACTCCAATTAGTTTCAGGTAAACCATGTAAAAGTCTTTGACTAAAGCTTGCATCTGGAAGCGGCTCAGGCCGAACTTGTGATGATTAAATGCAAATTGATTAACACGTTGTGCGACAAATGGTAAAGCAAGCCCTAATGTAATGACTACTAAAACTGGATACACAATAAACGCGAGGGCAGCCTGAAGGTAGCTACCATCAAAGTCAAACCTTAAACCACGATGGCTAGAGTTGCGCGCATTAAATGTTAGTCCACGTACTACAATCCATGGTAAAGCTAATAAGAACGCAATCAATAGAACGACTGCTGCAATTGGACTAAAGCCAGCAAGCACTTGATAGAGCACAAACAATACAACGGCAATGATGCGTCCTTTAAGAATCGCAATCGGACTTGCATGATAATCAAAGCCCACGCCGTCAATCAGCGTATTGTGATAGAAATATTTATTTCGACGCACCTTCGCCCATGCGGAATAAATACCTAAGGTGACGATGGACAAGAGTAAATTGACAATCCAAATACCAAAATACTCACCTGCTCTGCCCGTAAACACAACAGGCGTTTGACGATTTGACATTTATGCTCCCTTATTGATTATTTTTTATCATGGACACATGCTTAATCTGTTGATTAAACTTATTACTTCATAAGCAAGTAATACAAATGGCGGTCAAATAGTAGCATTCAACTTATTGAAGGGTAAAGATAAATGTCGCAAATTAATGGCAATTCACATGTTCAGTTTATGCTGGTATCACGCAATTAAACAGGACAACTTAATTAGAACAATAACGATCACGCGTTGATATAGTTAAATACTTTGCGAGGAGTGGTGGCTCGTATTGCGTTGACTAATCCAGCCGATGAGCAAGGAGTAAGCCGCAGGGACCACCACTAAAGTAAGTAGCGTGGATGAAATCATGCCACCTATGATAGCAACTGATAGCGGCTTGTTTGTTTCAGAGCCTGCGCCTAAACCCATTGCAGCTGGTAGTAGCGCTAAAATGATGGTGAGCGAGGTCATTAGTACGGGACGCAGGCGCACTGGGCAAGCCTCGCTCAACGCTGCATTAATATGCACTTTGTTAATTATTTGGCCAGTATCCCTTACCTTATCTAATAGTTGATTGGTTAAATCTACCAATAAAATAGAATTTTTAGCCACTAAACCTATTAATAAGACAAGACCAATCATGGAGTACATGTTGAGACTGTCACCTGAAATAAGCAGCGCAATCAAGCCGCCGATAATTGCTAGCGGTTGCGCTAGCATCACCAGTAAAGGCTGAACAAACGAATTGAACTGGCTAGCTAACACCATATAGAGTAAAACAAAGGCAAGAATAAATACAAATTGGATATTTTTAAACGTCTTGCCGAACTCTTCAGCTTGGCCTGTGAGTTTCAAGGTGTATTCTGGCGGGACGATGGTGGCGGCAGTCTCTTTAACTAAATCTACCGCTTCACCCAACGGCATGTTTGGGTTTGCATAAAAATTTACAGCGTATTGTAGATCATAGCGACCAATGACAGCTGGGCCGAGTTCTTGATTGAACTTAGCGACAGCATCAAGACGTACCAGCTCTCCACTCTCACTTCTCAGGTAAATTTTACTTAAGTCTGTGACGTTGGTTAAATCTCCTTCAGTGGCTTTGATGCGAACATCATAACGTTGCCCATCACCTGCAGCTTCATTAAACTTAGCCACATTAATACCACCAGCATAAAGGCTGACTGCAGTCGCAATCTCCTGGGCATTAAGTCCTAATGTGGCTGCACGTGCTCGGTCTATTTGTACGTCTAATTGTGGTAAATCTAGCTGCACATCTAAATCCACTCGTCCAATTTCTGCGTTGTTGCTTAACGATTGCTGTAATAGTTTAGAAATTCGACCAAGTTCTTGTAGGTTGTTACCTGTTAAGTTGAATTGGAGTTTTTCAGAACGTTGCCCACGCACCACTGATGCAGGTGCTGCTAGTGCGCGTGCGCCTGGCACTTGTTCCAGTTCCACTTTAAGTTCTTTGATTAAGGTTTGCTGACTTTTTTCCCTTAACTCTTTAGGCTTAAGGCGCACGTTGATTCGCCCTTCATTAACTTGCCCACGAGAGCCAGTGCCTATTGATGAAAAGTAGCTATCCACCTCATCGGGATAATTCTTTAATATAGTTTCTACCATCTTGAGTCTGGAGTCAGTGTAGTCAAGGCTGGAGCCTAAGGGTGTTTTAATGCTGATACCAAAACTGCTTTCGTCAGACTCTGGCACAAAGTCTTTTTCTACATATTTAAGCGTTAGATAGCCAGATACTGCCACAAAAATTGCGGTGAATATCAGCACAAATCCTCGATGTCTGAGTGTCACGTTTAGTAGCTTTTTATATTGGGCATCTAAATAATCTAAGCCACGTCCTGTTAGGCGGTATGCAGCATTTTCCTGATGCGTAACGCTTAAATAACGAGAGCAGAGCATCGGTGTCAGGGTGAGTGAGACAAATAGAGACACGAGCACACCGAATGTGACGACGACGGCGAAAGATTTAAAAAACATCCCAATGACGCCATTCATGAATATCACGGGCGCGAATATACAAACCAGCGATAGAGACGAAGCCAATACGGCAAACACCACTTCATTACTACCGTTTTTAGTGGCCTGTGAGCGGAATAAAGCCACTTTGCCAGGGTTTTTCATATCTTCAGGGCTGAGCGCCTCACCTACTTCCCCAGACATGTGTCGAAGAATACTTTCACGCACGACAATTGCATCGTCCACCACTACACCAATCAGCAGGAGTAGTGCCAGTAGTGTCATGCTATTGAAGGTATAGCCGGCAAAGTACATCACCGCGATTGCACCCAATAGTGAAACTGGAATTTCTAGGCAAATCATCACGGTGGAGCTAAACGAACGCATAAAAATCAGCACGATTAATGCGGCAAATAAAGTGCCTTCCACTAAGTGCTCTTTGAGTGATGCCACCATTTGATTAATGAAGATGGAGTCATTAGTTGAGATTTCCAGGCTGAGACCAGGCGGTAGATTTGGTCGAATATCTTGCTCAAGTCTACGCTCAACTTCTTTAATAATTTCTACCGTATTGGCATTGGCAACCTTCACCATACCTAGGCCTACCGTTGGCTTTCCGTTGTATCGCGCAATTTGGCGATTGTCGGTGAGGCCATCTTCAACATCGGCTACATCTTTTAGCCGAATTGGGACGCCATCTTTAGTGGTAATAATTAAATTGGATAAGTCGTTGATATCATGAAACTCAAGGTCGAGTTTTAGTAGCTGCTCAGCTTGTGAGCTGACCAAAAATCCACCTGGCAATTGAATATGCTCACGGTTAAATGCACTAATGAGGTCAGTCGCAGCAAGCTTATAAGCAGCCATACGCTCAGGATTTACATTGACGCGAATCACGCGGTCGCGGCGCCCACCAATAGAGACCTCTCCTACGCCGTTAATGGTTTCAAACTTCTTCTTTAATACATTGTTGGCATAAAGATTGAGTTGCTGGATTGTACGGTCACCACTTAAAGCTAACCAAATGACAGCAGATGCATTGGTATCTACCTTCTGCACAGATGGCGGATCGGTATCATTAGGCAGGCGGCGCAGTACTTGGTTTACTTTAGACTGTACCTCGTTATAGGCAACATCGATATCTTTATCCAGAGAAAACGTAATACTGATACTGGAAACCCCAGGTGACGATGATGATTGAATATGCTCAATGCCTGGTGTAGTGTTGATAGCAGACTCAATGATGCTGGTGATGCTGGTGTCAACTACATCGGGATTAGCACCACGCAGTGTAGTTGTGACCATGATGATGGGGAAATCAATCGCTGGTAGGCGATCTACACCGATACGGTTATACGAAATGATGCCGAACAGCACGATGACGCCAGATAGCATCCAAGCAAGCACATGGCGTTTAATAGAAAGTTCAGGTAGCGTCATGGGGTATAAGTATCAATGATTATGATGTTGCTGCGGTTTTATTGGCAATTTTGACCTGTGCCTTGTCTGTTAAAAAGCCGGCGCCATCTACGGCAACGACATCATTCACATTCACCCCGTCTGTAATTTCAATCAAGCCGCTTTTACGTAAACCGGTTGTGACGATTGCTTGATGAGCGATGTTGTCTTTAATGATGTAGACAACCTGTCCAGCTGGACGCAACACTACGCTTTGTTCTGGCACCATCATCGCAGAAGCGCGCTCACCTAAAATCACACTTGCATTCACGCTGGCACCAGCTTGCCATCCTGCCACATTTTTCACATCGGCAATCACCATAATAGTACGATTACTTGCCGTAATGAGGGGTTTAAGTTCACGGATGACTGTTTCAACAGGCGTGTCGCTTGTAGGTGTGGTAAGTCTTAACTTTAAACCGGCTTTAAGTTGCGTTCCCACGCGTTCTGGAAAGGGAATGTAGGCACGTAATAATTTATTTGAAATGATTTGTACGATAGGGTCACCTACGTTGACATACTCACCAGTGTCTACAATCTTATTTTCTACCACACCGTCTGTGGGGGCAAATATTCTCGTTTTTCCAGTGCTGTTGCGTATGGTATTGATACGCGCTTTGGCTGCCACTAATTGCTCTTTAAGTACCCGTTGGTCAGCTACACTTGTATCAACAGCATTTTGTGAAATAAATTTTTTATCAACTAAAGCTTGATTCCTTGCGACTGTTTTTGACTGATTATTTAGCAGTGCTTCAATGCGTGCTACCTCCGCCTGCGCTTCTCGTTCTTGTAGATTAAATGCTGTTGGGTCTAGTGTGGCAATAAGCTGCCCTTGCTTAACGCTATCTCCTGGGCTGACAAATACCTTGATGATACGTGCAGGAACCTCGGCCTTAAGTGTTGGGTCAACCAAGCCTTCAAGTGAGCCGATGCCCTCTTCCGTTATTTCCACAGGTGCATCCTGCACAGCCGAAACGGTCACCAAAGTAGGTTTAGGACCATTTTTATTAGCTTCTTTTGCTTTGTCTTCACTTGCGCCACATGCAATGAGCATGCTGGCAAAAAAAGTGACTAAAGTCAGGCTAAAAATTCTTTGCATAAGTTGATTGTTTTTAATGATGATGGAGTGTTAATTTTTGCCAGTCAAAAAATGGACCAGGGTCAGTTTTTCTGTCTGGTGCAATATCTGAATGACCTACTATAGCTTGAATTGGATAGCTGTTGTTGAGGCAATCCACTAATTTATTGAGCGTTTGGTACTGAATGTCCTCAAACGCTTCGAAATCAGACCCTTCAAGCTCTATTCCGACCGAGAAATCGTTACAACGTTCACGTGATTGCCAATTGGATTTGCCTGCATGCCATGCTCGGTTCAGGCATGAGACGAACTGTATGAGTGCGCCATCACGTCTTATTAGAAAATGTGCTGATACTTGATGGGTATAAATACCTGCATAATAAGGATGCTCATCGGGATCTAGCTGGTTCGTAAAAAGCTCAATGATGCCATTGCCGCCATATTGGCTTGGTGGGAGGCTGATGTTATGAATCACAATCAAACTAATTTCTGCATTAGGGCGTGCATCAAAATTAGGTGATGCGATTTGTTGCGCATGCGCCACGAAACCATCATTATTTATAGCGTAATTTTCCATGATTGCTAATTTTATGCTGACTTCAGTTTAAAATGCCAACATTAATGAAGCGATGCTTCAAATAAAAGGAAATTTAAATGGTATTTTTAGAACTGTTAGTGATGCTTATTGTGATTTTGATTGCCGCTGAGGTGTTTACCAATGCACTTGAGCATTTAGGTGAGAAATTGGGCATCTCAGAAGGCGTAACAGGATCTCTATTCGCGGCGGTGGGCACTGCGTTACCAGAGACCTCAGTACCTTTACTTGCGCTGTTAGCAGGCACACAAAATGCTGCGACTAACGAAGAAATTGGTGTGGGTGCTATCTTGGGTGCGCCTTTGATGTTAGCAACGCTTTCTATTTGCCTCATGGCAGTTTCAGTATGGCGCCGAAGAGGTACACAGGGGCATCTGAGACCAGAGCGTACTGGGTTAGCACGTGATCTTAACTTTTTTATTATCGCATTTAGCTTTGCTGCGATTGCTATGTTTGTACCGCACAGTCTAAGTGTTGTGCGTTACGGTTTGGGCTTTTGCATGGTACTAATTTACTTTGTCTATGTCATGTTGACATTACGTGCATCAAAATCACTTGTTGAAGACGGGCACGCGACTGAAGCTGGTGGTGAGATGTTCTTATGTAAGTTGGGTCTACCTAACAATATGGTAGTTATCTCTGTGCAGTTGTTCTTGGGTTTGGCGCTACTAGTGGCTGGCGCTAAGGGCTTTATCGGTGGTGTAGAAGAAGCTTCTCATTTGCTTGGTATTTCAGCATTGTTACTCTCTCTGTTGATTATTCCAATTGCAACTGAGCTCCCAGAAAAAGTGAATAGTATCTTATGGATACGCAAAGGTAAGGACACGCTAGCGTTTGGCAACATTACAGGTGCGATGGTGTTTCAGGGCACATTGCTACCAGCGATTGGTATTATGCTTACCCCTTGGGAGCCTCGTCGTGAAGTATTGTTAGGGATTGTCTTAACACTAGTTGCGGCGATATGGCTACGCTACTTGGTGCAAAAAGGTGGATTGCGTGTTTGGCACTTGTTAGTGAATGGCGCTATCTATGTCACTTATCTGTTCTTGGTGTTGGCATAGAACGTTGATTGTCTTGCTAATGCTGCGCCCATGTTGGGTGCAGCATTAGTTTGGTCAGTTTGATGAATTTAGTGATCTTCTGCATCGGACTCTAAGTCTGGGTCACTATCTTTGGTGAGACCAAGTTTCGCAAGCCGATAGCGTAATGTGCGGAATGTCACGCCTAGCAGTTTGGCAGCAGCCGTTTTGTTGTTATTCGTTTTATCTAGGGCCTGAATAATGGCCTTTTTTTCTACCTCTTCAAGGTAGTCAGTCAGATTGATTTCATTGGAGTGATGACTGTCAAACATAACATTAGGAATGTTAGTCGGTGCATCTAGACTTCCCTCCGTCAGTACGTCCTCAACGTTAATCGTCTCTCCATCACATAGTGCAAGCGCACGTTCTAGCATGTTTTCTAATTCGCGCACATTGCCTGGAAATGCTAGGCTAGAAATATAAGTGTGTGCTTTAGCGTCAATCTTAGGTGTTGCGATATCTTGAGCTTGGCACAGCTTATTGAGTAACATTTCGGTGAGTAGCGGAATGTCAGTAGGCCGGCAGCGTAGGGCTGGCATCTTAAGTTGAATCACGTTAAGCCGGTAATACAAATCTTTTCTAAATTGGCCTGTATCCATCATTTCGGTTAAGTTTTTATGCGTCGCACTAATAATACGTACATCGACGGCGTCTTCATTTGTACCACCTACCATCCGGACTTTTTTCTCTTGAATCGCTCTTAGCAACTTTACTTGCATTGCAAGCGGCAAGTCAGCAACCTCATCTAAAAATAATGTTCCACCGTTAGCGGCTTGAAATAAACCTTCTTTATCTTGATTTGCTCCCGTGAATGCCCCTTTTTTATATCCGAAGAACTCACTCTCCATTAAATTTTCAGGAATAGCACCACAGTTAACAGCAATAAAGGCACCATCGGCACGCGAGCTGTTTTGGTGGATAAGTTTAGCCGCCAGTTCCTTTCCGCTACCAGATTCGCCGCTGATGTAAACCGGCGCTTGGCTACGAGATACTTTTGCAATCATGTTACGCACGTATTGAATTTGCTCAGAATTGCCAATCATTTCTAAGGTGTTAGGTGTGTTTTGAGCAGTCCTTGCACTCAGCTTGAGCGCAGACTCAATCACGGGGCGTAGTTGTTTCAGTGAGATTGGTTTGGCGAGATAGTCAAAAGCACCAGCTTTGAGTGCAGAAACAGCATTGTCCGCACTGGCATGAGCGGTAATCACTGCTACTGGTAAGCCTAGGTGAAATTCATTAATATAGTTAACAAGGTCAAGACCAGTGCCATTCGGCATTTGCATGTCAGTTAAACATAGCGCGTAGGAGCGTTGCTTGAGCATGGCCTTAGCCTCCTCTAAACTACTTGCGCTATATGTTTCAACATCCATACGCTCTAGCGTCATCGCAAGCAGTTCGCGAATGTCGGTTTCATCATCTACAATTAAGCAGCTAGGTCTTTGTTGCATACTAAAATATTGCCCTTTGACGGATTGCGGTATTAGTTGATTGTTTGTAATTGAAGAATAAAGGCACTGCCTGAATCTAGTTTTTGGTAACTTAGGCGCGAACCATTTGCTTCTGCAAGTTCACGTGAAATGTAGAGGCCTAAGCCATTTCCTGTCGTTTTTGTTGTGTAAAAAGGTTCAAATAGCTTGTTACGATTCTCTTCTGCAACACCCTCACCATCATCAATGATTTCTAAGTTTAAACCAGCTCTTCCATTTTTTGCACAGTTTAACTTTAAGCTACCCACCTGTTTCTGGCTATGCTCCCAGCCATTTTTACACAAATTCCACAAAATTTGCATCAAATGGCGCTGGTCATAAGCAATGAATAAGTTGTCTTTAAATGATGGTATTTGAAAATGTGAAGCAGGTATCTTTTCTACAGCACAGAATTGGGTATAAAAATCGAGAATGAATTGGTTAAGCGATAACCTTTCTTGGTTGGTGCGGTCACGGCGATTGAGCTCAAGCACATCTTTGATGATTTGATCAATGCGTTGGATATTGTCCGCAATAATTTGCAACATCCGTTTGTTCTGTACGTTAAAGTCTTCTTCTTGTAGCAACTGATTGGCATGGCTAATCGCGCTGAGTGGGTTGCGTATCTCGTGTGCGATGTTGGCTGTCAGTCGTCCAAGTGCTGCCAATTTTGATTGTTGTGCGGCGGACTGTATTTGACTCCAGTCTTGAATAAAAATAACGGCACCGTACAGACGACTGTCATGGTTAATTGGCTCTAATCTTAGTTTTAACTCTTTATTGTTAATTGAAATGATGAGGTTTTCACTGATGTTCTCTGCATGCATCCATCGTGTAAATACATGCGCGATTTCTATCGCACTATCACTGAGTTTTATGGTTTCTTCATCATTCACTTTTTTACGCGTAAGTAGTGGCATTGCTTGTGAGTTGTGATGGTGAATATTCAGAAACTGGTCAATGACAATCACCCCATCCTGCATTTCTTCGGTGATAAGCGCATTTACCTGTGCCAAGTTTTCAAGATCAATCCCACGCGCAGAAGCCAGCGCTTCACTTTGCGTCATGCGTTTAGCAAAGCTATATCCCAACCAGGCGGTCGCAAAGCAACTCAAGCTCAGCATGGCGGGTTGGCTGTACCCTGAAATAGGCAACATCCACTTGGCTATTTGATAACTTTGTTCTAGTAGTAAGCCGATGGTAGCAATCGCTGCATAAAACAGCGCTAAGCGTCCATTGCTAATTAGGCTGGCTGTAACGATGGTGATGATTAATAGTAGCCCTAAACCACTTTGTATGCCGCCTGCAGCATGCATAATGAAAATGATAAAGAATATATCAATAATAATTTGTACTGGGTTGAAAAAGACCAGAGCCGATGATCTGACAGGAGCGACAAGCAGTAAGGTGAAACTGAACAGGGAGTAAGCTAAGGATAAGCTAAAGAATAAAGAGGCATCTTGGGTTTCTCCCCAGTTCTCTTGCCCAACATATAAGGAAAATAATACAAAAATTAAGCTTAATATGAGCCGAAAGACATTGATAATACGAATCGTACGCGCTTGCAGTGATAACTCACTCTGTGCGGTAATATTTTGATAGAGGATATTATCATTCATCGTTATTTCTTGCGCTTGATGTATGGCTTAAATTTAATCGGCATCGGTGCTATGAAGCATCTGATTTGATATGCGCTTTGGTACAGTAAAATTTACCATCAACTAAAAATGCCTCAGAGCGCGGTAAGTGCACATGGCATTGATCACACTCCACCATATTCTCAATATTGGTTTCTTCCTGATTTTTCTGTGCTGGGGATTTATTTTGATTGGTACTTAAGCCACGTTTAATCAGTTGAATGACTAACCAAATGACGATACCCCAAAAAATTAGCTTCCACATAATATAAAGTTGCTCTTGTCTTGATCATTAAATTTAGATTGTAACTAAAAGCGCCAGTTTCGTTTGATTTTTCATGAATATACGTTTACTAGCTCTAGCTGCCTCAATTAAACAATTGGAATAAGTGTATTGTGTTTCAGCTGTCATATCTACACTCAACATCTAAATCTAAGCCATCAGAGGGCTCAGTAGTAAATCCAGTAGAAAATACAAACCTGATATACTTAAGCCTAAACATGCAATTCAGTTTGAGCATGACATTCGCTTCACAGTATAAAATACCAATCTAAAATATGGCGTTTAATTTTTAACATGGCAACACCCAAGGAACTCTCTGACTTTCTCGCAGCGACAGAGCGGCGTGCATTTAAACAGACGGCTTATGCGGTCAGAGATGATCATGCTGCGCTTGATATCGTGCAGGATGCTATGATGAAACTGGCCGATAAATACGGCGCTCAACCTGTTTCAGAGTTCCCCATGCTGTTTCAGCGTATTTTACAAAATACGATGCGTGATTACTGGCGTAGGCAAAAAGTGCGTAACCTGTGGACCACCCTCTTGTCATCATTCGGCGGCAGTGCTGATGACAATGAAGACCGTGATCCACTTGATACGATAGACGTGGGCGATGATGGTGACGAGCCTTCAGTCCAAATTGCACGTAGTCAAACAATTGCATTGATAGAGCGGGCATTAGAAAAACTACCAGCACGTCAACGTGAAGCGTTTGTGCTGCGTTACTGGGAGGAGATGGACGTGGCAGAGACAGCGGAAATTATGGGATGCTCCGATGGTAGCGTTAAAACACATTGCTCACGAGCGGTGCATGCTTTGGCTGTGGAGTTACGTAAGCAAGGGTTAGATAAGCTGGGCTTGTCGAATGTTACCTTAAATGGACCTAGATAATGGCTCGAAAAATAGGAGCGAGCAATGAAAATTGATGACAACAAACATATAGATCAACAAGCATCTTTGGACGCAAACGTAGAAGATCAAATAGCTCGCAATATTGTTGAGTTGCTAGATAGTCGCGCGCAGAAATTACGCGATGAGCATTCGTTGCGTTTGGCAGAAGCACGTAGCCTAGCGATAGGTAGATTAGTCAGTCAGGAAGCGCAATTGGCCGCTAGCCATAGCATCCACCGGAGTGGGCACACCTTGCAATGGTTTGGTGGGCGTTTCGGACATTATTTTGAGCAGCATCGCATTTTTTCCACCTTGTTGGTGGTGTGCGTGATGTTGTTAACTTTTTTCGCTGTACAACAGTTTAGTGTTAATCATCAAATAGAAAATAGCGATGCATTCTTGTTGGCCTCTGACTTGCCACCAGAAGCATACGCAGACAAAGGATTTACTGCATGGCTGGATACCAATTGAGGCTTAAAAGTTTAGTTTTTGCGTTCGCGCTGTTTGTCTCTGGCGTTTCAGTCGTTAAGGCAGCTGACGTATCTTGGGCTGAGCTTAATGATGCACAGCGACAAGTGCTAAATCCACTGGCTTCTGAGTGGGATACGTTGCGCCCATGGCAACGTGAAAAAATGCTCGATATCGCCAGTGACTACCCGAAAATGAATGCTGACAAACAAGCTTTGGTTAAAAAGCGCCTGACTAACTGGAGCCGGATGACGCCTTATGAGCGTGAGAATGCTAGAAAAAGGCATCAGCAATTCAACGCCTTGTCTGCTGATAAAAAAAGTGAGCTACGTAAGAAATGGCTAGAGTACCAACAGCTACCTGAGTCTGAGCGAGCTAAATTACGAGCAGAATCGCCAGATACCTATACTGATGCAGATTTGAACTAAACATTCGGCGCTGTTTTTTTAATCACAGTTTATACTGTATTTAAAAAAACAGCGCCGAAGTATCTATTGTATGAACCCTCAACAACACGCCACTATTTTGTCGAAAAACCAAGCCCCAAGTTTAATTAAGTTATGCGCATGCATGGTCTATGAGCTGCTTACTATCATTGCACTGTGCATTGTATTTGCAGGGATATTTTATGGCATATTCGGTGACGCAACTGAAGGTGTTAGACGACTATTTCAGCAGGTCTTTTTGTGGGCGATTTTAGGAATCTACTACCTCTGGTGTTGGACTAAAAGCGGCCAGACAGTAGCTATGCAAGCTTGGCATATCAAAGTAGTGACTCAAGATAATGCACCACTTTCTATGCAGATGGCGTTGAGGCGCTATGTGCTAGCTAGCTTAAGCTTAATGTTATGTGGTCTAGGCTTTTTGTGGGTAATAGTCGATAAGGATCGGTTGTTTTTGCATGATCGTTTGCTTAAATGCAAGATCATCATTGCCTAATACCATATCAATCCCCCCCCTTAAGATTTGCTAATGTGT